>Ga0315909_10000125_pt1 | contig 99666 bp, 98 predicted proteins | sample LakEriMetagenome_11_FD_203527 | JGI IMG/M metagenome (GOLD analysis project Ga0315909, IMG submission 203527) | Freshwater fungal communities from buoy surface, Lake Erie, Ohio, United States - Buoy 2 MA125 | ecosystem: Environmental > Aquatic > Freshwater > Lake | place: USA: Lake Erie, Ohio...
TGAGCATTTCGGGTACGTCGGCCACAACGTGCCCAGCCACTTTCAAAATCAAATCGCCCGGTTGAATGCCGGCTTTGGCAGCGGGGCTGTTTTGCAAAACCCCATTGATCAAGACACCTTGTGGCAATGTACCTGTAGATTTGTTTTTGGCGATGCCAAAGCTTTCGGCAATTTCAGCCGTCAATGGCCGCGGCTCAACACCAATCCAGCCACGTGTCACTTTGCCGTCTTTGATCAGGGCCGCCATGATCTGCGTGGCCGTCGAGACGGGTACCGCAAAGCCAATTCCCATGTTGCCACCAGAGCGTGAATAAATGGCTGTATTGATGCCCATGAGCAAACCATTGGCGTCAACCAAAGCGCCACCAGAGTTGCCGGGATTGATGGCTGCATCGGTTTGAATGAAATTTTCAAATGTGTTGATGCCCAATTGTTTTCGGCCTAAGGCACTCACAATGCCAGAGGTGACAGTTTGACCCACACCAAATGGGTTGCCGATGGCCAGTACAGCATCGCCCACCTGCAAAGTTTCCATTTGGCCCAGGACGATGGTGGGCAGTTTGGGCAAGTCAATTTTGAGCAAAGCCAAATCCGTTTCGGAGTCTGTGCCAATCACTTTGGCCATGGCGGTGCGGCCATCGTTCAGGGCAACTTCAATGGCCTCTGCGCCTTCAATGACATGGTGGTTGGTAAGGATATAGCCCTCTGCACTCACAATCACACCACTGCCCATTCCGCCGCCGGTTGACTCGTCTTCAGGCTCTTCAAAAAAGCGAAACCAAGGATCTGCGCGGCGTGCTTTGCTTCGAGCTTTTTGCTGCACATTGATACTGACGACGGCTGGCGCTGCTTTTTGAGCCGCTTGTCTGAAGCTGCCCCCCGGCATGGCGTCTTGATTGCCCTCCATGCGGGCCTGAGTTAAAGCAAGCGTCTTGGCGCCTCCCTGGCCCTTTAGCCAACCCGGCTGGAGGGTGGCGACAACGAACCAAGCGGCCAAAAGGACCGTCACCGATTGCGAAAACACAAGCCAAATTCTTTTCATGATGCGCATTGTGGACTGATCTTGAATCTTATGCATTCTTTCAGAGTTGAATCACAATAGACTCTCTTTGATATTGAAACAGACACGTCTGATTTTCAGGCGCTCATTTCAAGCTGAACTGAACCAAAACCATTTATGTCGACATTGCCCCCCATCGCTATCACGCCAGGAGATCCTTGCGGCATTGGCCCTGAAATCATTGCGCGAGCATTTTTGAACGATGCGTTGTCGCCCAAAGACCGGCCTGTCACACAGGCTTGTTTTGTGGCGGGCGATGCACAGGCGATGCAAAAAGCAGTCAACTTGGTAGATCCAAAAGCGCTTCACCTCAAACTGCAAGTCATTCAAAAGCCAACGCAAGCGCAGAATTTACCGGTAGGCGTCATCCCAGTTTTGCAAGTTGCGGCATTGGCTTCACAACTGCCCTACGGTGAAGTCCATGCCGAGGCAGGTCGGTTTGCGGGGCAATGTGTGGTGTGGGCTGCGCAAGCCGCGCTGCGCAAAGAAATTGCCGCCATGGTCACTGCGCCGCTGCACAAAGAAGCACTTTCTGCAGCCGGCTCGCCCTTCAATCAGTTTCCTGGGCATACCGAGTTGCTGCAGTTCGAGGCCGCTCAATTTTCTGGTGTGCGCTTGGCGGACATGCCAGTGAGAATGATGTTGGCCAACGATGAGTTGCGTGTCGTGTTAGTGAGCATTCACGTTTCCTTGCGCCAAGCCCTAGATGCTGTCACTTATGACAACGTGCTTGAGAGCCTGCGCATTACCCATCAATCACTCAGTTTGTTGCTGGGACGTGCTCCCAAAATTGGTGTTTCGGGACTTAACCCTCACGCAGGTGAGGCTGGCTTGTTTGGCCGAGAAGAAATAGAAATCATTGAACCTGCCATGGCCCAGGCCAGATCTGAGGGTATTTTGGCGCTAGGGCCTTTTGCGCCTGACACGGTTTTCATGCGTGCACGTCAAAAGCAAGGTGCTGATTCTGAATTTGATGTGGTTCTGGCCATGTACCACGATCAAGGCCTCATCCCCGTCAAATACATGGGCCTAGAGCAGGGCGTCAATGTCACCCTTGGTTTGCCATTGGTGCGAACCAGCCCCGATCACGGCACGGCTTTTGACATTGCCGGACTGGGCTGTGCCGATGCTTCCAGCATGGTGGCTGCCATCCGAATGGCGCGCCAGCTGATTCCCTGAGTCGGAGCAGGGGCTAGAAATGGCCCCTCCCAGTCGGCTACAATCCAAGGCTAAACCCTGATACCGATTCGCTAGAGGATTCTCATGAGTGATACCCCAGTCGACAGCAGCAAAAGGACGTGGCTGATTGCCTCTACTTGTGCTGGCGCCGTAGGCGCAGGCTTCGTCGCCACACCTTTTGTCAGCACTTTCCAGCCTTCCGAGCGCGCCAAGGCCGCCGGTGCCGCTGTTGAAGTCGACATTTCCGATGTCAAACCTGGTGAAAAACTCACCGTCGAATGGCGCGGCAAACCTGTATGGATCATGCGCCGTACCACCGAGCAAGTTGAAGCCCTTAAAAAGTTGGATGGTCAATTGGCCGACCCAGCTTCTGAGCGCCAAGCCTATCCCACACCCGAATACGCCAAAAACACCCACCGCTCTATCAAACCAGAGTTCATGGTGGCTGTTGGCATTTGTACCCACTTGGGTTGCTCGCCTGGCGACAAATTCCAGACAGGCGCGCAGCCTTCTTTGCCAGACGATTGGCAAGGTGGTTTCTTGTGCGCTTGCCACGGTTCTACCTTTGACTTTGCTGGCCGCGTGTTCAAAAACAAACCCGCCCCCGACAACTTGGAAGTGCCACCCCACATGTACCTGTCAGACAGCAAACTGCTGATCGGCGAAGACAAGAAGGCTTGAGGCATATCACCATGGCTGAATTCAAGGAAATTTCCCCCAACGCCCCTGCAGGCGAAAAGCTCATGAACTGGGTTGACAACCGCTTCCCAGCGACGTCGTTGTTCAAAGCGCACATGAGCGAGTACTACGCATCCAAAAATTTGAACATTTGGTATGTGTTTGGCGCCTTGTCACTGTTGGTGCTTGTCATTCAAATCGTCACCGGTATTTTCTTGGTGATGCATTACAAACCCGATGCCAATCTGGCGTTTGCCTCGGTTGAGTACATCATGCGCGATGTGCCATGGGGTTGGCTCATTCGCTACATGCACTCCACGGGTGCTTCTGCGTTCTTCGTTGTGGTGTACCTGCACATGTTCCGCGGCCTCATGTATGGCAGCTATCGCAAGCCGCGTGAGCTGGTCTGGATTTTTGGCTGCGCCATCTTCTTGTGCCTTATGGCCGAAGCTTTCATGGGTTACTTGTTGCCTTGGGGCCAAATGTCTTACTGGGGCGCCCAAGTGATCGTGAACTTGTTCTCAGCCATTCCCTTCATTGGTCCCGATTTGGCCTTGCTCATTCGCGGCGACTTCGTGGTGGGCGATGCTACTTTGAACCGTTTCTTCAGCTTCCACGTGATTGCAGTGCCCCTGGTTCTGTTGGGCTTGGTGGTGGCGCACATCATCGCTTTGCATGAAGTGGGCTCCAACAACCCCGACGGCGTTGAAATCAAGGCGCCCGGTGCACCCAAAGACGCCCAGGGTCACCCCTTGGATGGCATCCCCTTCCATCCTTACTACACGGTGCACGACATCTTCTCTGTCAGCATTTTCCTGATGGTGTTCACGGCCATTGTGTTTTTCGCGCCTGAGTTTGGCGGCTACTTCTTGGAGTACAACAACTTCATTCCAGCCGATCCGCTCAAGACGCCTTTGCACATTGCCCCCGTTTGGTACTTCACACCTTACTACTCCATGTTGCGCGCCATCACCGGCGAGATGATGTATGTCCTCATCGCTTGTGTCTTGCTGGGCGCATTTTTGGCAGTCAAAAACAACGCCATGCCAAGCATTCTCAAAGCAGGTGTTGTTGGCGGTGCAGTTGTCATCTCTGCTCTTATGTACGGCATTGATGCCAAGTTTTGGGGCGTGGTTGTCATGGGTGGCGCGGTTGTCATCATGTTCTTCTTGCCTTGGCTCGACTACAGCCCCGTTAAATCAATTCGTTACCGTCCCGACTGGCACAAGTATGTGTACGCGGTGTTCGTCATTGACTTCTTGATCTTGGGTTACTTGGGTGTGCAACCGCCTTCACCCATTGGTGAGCGTGTTTCCCAAGTGGGCACCATGTTCTATTTCGGCTTCTTCTTGCTCATGCCCTGGTGGAGCAAGTTGGGTACACCCAAGCCTGTACCTGACCGCGTAGTTTTTGTTGCGCACTAAGCCCAGGAGTCCTTGAGAATGAAAATTATTCAAAAATTTGTGCTGGGTTTGTGTGTGGCATTTGCTGCCATTTCCGGTGTACAGGCAGCTGGTGGTAACGCTATTGCGTGGGACAAAGCGCCCGGTAAAACCAACGATTTAGCTTCTTTGCAAAATGGCGCCAAACTGTTTGTGAATTACTGCTTGAACTGCCACTCGGCAGCTTTCATGCGTTACAACCGCCTGCAAGACATTGGCCTCACCAACCAACAAATCAAAGACAACCTTTTGTTCGCCACTGACAAAGTGGGCGACACCATGAAGTCAAACATTGATCCAAAGCAAGCCAAAGACTGGTTTGGCGCTGTGCCCCCCGACCTCACATTGGTGGCACGCTCACGCTCTGGTCATGGCGGTACCGGTGCAGATTACCTCTACACCTATTTGCGCACGTACTACCGTGATGAAACCAAACCAACAGGTTGGAACAATTTGGCTTTCCCCAATGTGGGCATGCCCAACCCATTTTGGGAATTGCAAGGCGAGCGCATGCCAGTGTATGAAGAGCGCCAAGAGCACGGCCAAGCCACGCAAATTTTCACTGGCTGGAAAACAGTCAAGCCGGGCACTCTGACACCTTTGCAGTACGACCAATACGTTGGCGATTTGGTCAACTATATGCAATGGATGGCTGAGCCTGTTCAAAATACCCGTGTGCGCATTGGCGTTTGGGTCTTGATTTTCTTGTCCATCTTCACTTTCATTGCATGGCGTTTGAATGCAGCCTACTGGAAAGACATTAAGTAACAACTCGTGATTCGGGCACATGCCCGAATTGATGGAGTGGGCAGGCCAGCCAACCCGGTGGCTTCCCACTCTTTTTTGATTTTTAGGAGCCTTCACCATGATGGTGCTTTATTCAGGTACAACCTGCCCCTTCTCTCACCGTTGCCGTTTTGTGTTGTTTGAAAAAGGCATGGATTTTGAAATTCGCGATGTCGATTTGTACAACAAGCCCGAAGACATCAATGTCATGAACCCTTATGGCCAAGTGCCTATTTTGGTGGAACGTGATTTGATCTTGTACGAGTCCAACATCATCAACGAATACATCGATGAGCGTTTCCCTCACCCCCAACTCATGCCCGGCGACCCTGTTGACCGCGCGCGTGTCCGCTTGTTCTTGCTCAACTTTGAAAAAGAGTTGTTCACCCATGTGGCCACCTTGGAAAATCGCACGCTCAAGGGCAACGACAAAGCTTTGGAAAAAGCCCGCTCGCACATCCGCGATCGCTTGACCCAACTGGCCCCTGTGTTCTTGAAGAACAAGTTCATGTTGGGTGACAACTTCTCTATGCTCGATGTGGCCATTGCACCTTTGCTCTGGCGCCTCGACTTCTATGGCATTGACCTGAGCAAAAACGCAGCACCCTTGCTCAAGTATGCCGAGCGCATCTTCTCTCGTCCAGCCTACATCGAGGCGCTCACGCCTTCAGAAAAGGTCATGCGCAAATAATTGCAAAAGCAATTTCGAACGCAAAGCAAACACCATGGTGATGAACGCACTGGAATCTCCCTCTACACGCCCGTATCTCATTCGGGCGATGTACGAGTGGTGTACCGATCATTCTTTCACACCCTACGTGGCTGTGAAGGTCGATGCATCGGTCCAGGTGCCCCGTGATTTTGTGCAGGGTGGTGAAATTGTTTTGAACATCAGTTTCGATGCCACCAGCTCGCTTCAATTGGGCAATGAGTTCATCGAATTCAAAGCTCGTTTTGGCGGAAAGCCGTGCGACATCATGGTACCCATCCACCGCGTGATGGCCATCTATGCGCGTGAAAATGGACAGGGCATGTCGTTCCCTGTCTCTGACTCTCCGTTGGGAACCACCGTGGTGGGCATGGACAAGTTGTACAAAGTGCCTGATGCAACTGAATCGACAGAAGATGCCAACAAGCCTGTGCCTCCTTCTCCAACGCGTCCAACCCTGACCAGAATTAAATAAGCGCTTTCAAAAACTGAGCGTGGCCCTCAAAAACTGCGATTATTGAATTACAATTCAGCCCGTGCCGCTTTAGCTCAGTTGGTAGAGCAACCGCCTTGTAAGCGGTAGGTCGTCAGTTCGAATCCGACAAGCGGCACCACTTTGAAAATCCAGCCTTTTGGTTGGTTTTTTTTCGTCTGTCACATCTTCAGCGCGGATTTTGAAGTATTTTGAGGCGAATTTTCTCAACGCTGTGCCCATGGCTTTTGAGATGGGCCTGAAGCGCAGGCAGCATTTGACGCAGTTTGGCCGCGGCCGCATTGGAATTGACCAAAATGCACCACTCTGTGCCATCAATAGGCCCGGCTTGGATGGCACTTCTCAAGGGCCCAGGAATGAGGCTTTGTAAAGATTGGAGACGCAGGCTTGATTCTCGGGTGAGTTCTGTCAAGCGCGCCAAACTGGGCGACTCTTGAGCCGCTTCCATGAGGGTGACTGCCTGGTTGATTTTTGCCATCCCTGCATTATGCGAGAGCCCTGATCATCTGCCGGAAATTTCGGCTAACTGCCTGCGCTCAGCAGTTAAAATGTCGTGTTCACATGCGCTCTTTGCGTACGTACTTTTGAATCCACTTTAAGACAGGATTTTCGGGCAAGTCTTTGCGTTTTTGACCAAGATAGACCCGTGTCACCATGGCCATCAATTTTTTGACCAAACTTTTCGGCAGTCGCAACGACCGCACGATCAAACAGTACCGCAAAACTGTGACGCTTATCAATGGCTTAGAGGCTGAATACGAAGCCCTCAGCGATGAACAATTGCGCGCTAAAACAGACGAGTTTCGAGCTCGCGTGGCGGAAGGTGAATCTTTGGACAAAATTTTGCCTGAAGCTTTTGCTGTTGTTCGTGAGGGTTCGAAGCGCGTCATGAAGATGCGACACTTTGACGTACAAATGTTAGGTGGTATTTCTCTTCACAAAGGCAAAATTTCTGAAATGGGGACCGGTGAAGGTAAAACTTTAACGGCCACTTTGGCTGTGTATTTGAATGCATTGGCCAACAAAGGTGTGCATGTGGTCACCGTCAACGACTACTTGGCCAGTCGCGATGCGCAGTGGATGGGCAAGCTTTACAACTTCCTTGGCATGAGCGTGGGCATCAACTTGTCCCAACTCTCGCGCGAAGAAAAACAGGCAGCTTACAACTCAGACATCACATACGGTACCAACAACGAATTTGGTTTTGACTATCTGCGCGACAACATGGTGTATGAGGCCAAAGACCGTGTTCAACGCGGCCTGAACTACGCCATCGTTGACGAGGTCGACTCCATTTTGATTGACGAGGCGCGCACACCTCTCATCATCAGCGGTCAAGCAGATGATCAAACGGCTCAATACCAAGCCATGAACCAAGTGGTTCCGCTGCTGAGTCGCCAAGAAGGCGAAGCCGATCCTCGCACCGGCGAGGGCATCACCAAGCCTGGCGATTTCACGGTCGATGAAAAATCGCACCAAGTGTTCTTGACCGAACAGGGACACGAAAAAGCAGAAAGCATTTTGGCCAGTGCAGGCCTCATTCCTGAAGGTGCAAGCCTTTACGACCCCGCCAACATTGCGCTCATGCACCACCTCACGGCCGCATTGCGCGCCAAGCACATCTATCACCGCGATCAGCACTATGTGGTGCAGGATGGTGAAATCGTCATCGTTGACGAATTCACAGGCCGGCTCATGACGGGTCGCCGCTGGAGCGACGGCTTGCACCAAGCGGTTGAAGCCAAAGAAGGTGTAGCCATTCAGGCTGAGAACCAAACCATGGCCTCCATCACCTTCCAAAACTATTTCCGTTTGTACGGAAAACTGGGCGGCATGACAGGCACGGCAGACACTGAAGCCTATGAGTTTCAAGAAATTTATGGCCTCGAAACCGTGGTGATTCCTCCCAATCGCGTCAGTCGACGCCAAGACCAACTCGATCGTGTTTACAAATCAGCGCCAGAAAAATACAACGCCGCCATTGCTGATATTCGGGAGTGTTTCGAACGGGGCCAGCCTGTTTTGGTGGGAACCACTTCCATTGAAAACTCAGAACTTATTTCTGAGTTGCTCACCAAAGCCAAGTTACCTCACCAAGTGTTGAACGCCAAGCAGCATGCCCGAGAGGCTGACATCATTGCGCAAGCAGGTCGCCCTGGCATGATCACCATTGCTACCAACATGGCCGGCCGCGGCACTGACATCGTGTTGGGCGGCAACATTGAAAAAGACATTCAGGCTGTTGAGTCCGATGAAAGTTTGAGCCAAGAACAACGCCAAACGCAAGTTGCTGCCAAGCGCACCGAATGGCTCAGTGTGCACGAGCAAGTCAAGGCTTTGGGCGGCCTTCGCATCATTGCCACCGAACGTCACGAGTCACGCCGCATTGACAATCAATTGCGCGGCCGTTCGGGCCGTCAGGGTGACCCCGGCTCTTCGCGTTTTTATTTGAGCTTAGACGATCCCCTCATGCGCATTTTTGCAGGCGACCGCGTACGCGCCATCATGGATCGGCTCAAAATGCCAGAAGGCGAAGCCATTGAAGCCGGCATGGTCACTCGCAGCATTGAAAGTGCGCAACGCAAAGTGGAAGCGCGCAACTTTGACACGCGCAAACAGTTGCTTGAATACGATGATGTGTCCAACGATCAGCGCAAGGTCATTTACCAACAGCGCAATGACATCATCGATGCCAAAGAAATGGACGCGCAAATTATGGCCTTGCGCGAAGGCAGCTTCACTGATTTGGTTCGCCAGTATGTGCCCCAAGAATCTGTTGAGGAGCAGTGGGACTTGGTGGGCCTAGAACGTGTGCTAAACGACGAATGGCAACTGCAATTGTCCTTGCGTGAGAAAGTAGAAGCCGCCACTGCGATCACAGACGAAGAAATTCTCGAAATGGTTTTGACTGCAGCCAACACGGCATTCAAAGTCAAGTTAGATGCTGTCGGTGTTGAAAACTTTGTGCCCTTCGAACGTGTCGTTTTGTTGCAAAGCATCGACACCCACTGGCGCGAGCACCTCAGTTCTTTGGATTATTTGCGCCAAGGCATTCACTTGCGTGGTTACGCGCAAAAGCAACCTAAGCAAGAGTACAAACGAGAAGCTTTTGAACTCTTTGGTCAATTGCTCGACTCTGTTAAAAACGAAGTCACGCGCGTTTTGATGAACGTGAAAATTGAATCCAGCGAGCAAATTGGCGAAGCGGCGCAAGTCTTGGAAGAGCGCGCAGAAAATATCAGCAACGTGACTTACACCGCGCCAGATGAGCAAGGTCAGCAACAAACGCAGCCAGAACCTGAAAGCAAATTGTTTGCGCCTGTGGGTCGCAACGAAGCTTGCCCTTGCGGCAGCGGTAAGAAATACAAGTTTTGCCACGGTAAGTTGGCATAAGAGGTTTTCATGACAGTGAATCTTCAAGCTCCCAACCCCGACCAGGTCTTGGCTGTTCCGGGTGTCCGCTTAGGCATTGCAGAGGCGGGCGTTCGCAAAGTGGGGCGCAAAGACCTCACTGTCATTTTGTTGGATGAGGGCAGCGCTGTTTCCGGTGTCTTCACTCAAAACCGATTTTGCGCCGCGCCGGTTCAAGTTTGCCGTGATCACTTGCAGCAAGTGAAGGCGACAGAAGCTGGCACACACGTTCGAGCTTTGATCATCAACACGGGAAACGCCAACGCGGGCACCGGTGCCAAAGGATTGGCCGACGCGCGCACCACTGCTGAAGCCCTCGCCGCAATTCTCAAAATTAAACCCCAACAAGTCTTGCCCTTCTCAACGGGCGTCATCATGGAAAACTTGCCTGTCGATCGCATTGTGGCGGGCATGCCTGCTGCCATTGCCGATGCGCAAGCAAAGCACTGGGCTAAGGCGGCTGAAGGCATCATGACCACCGACACCGTACCCAAGGCTTTCAGCGCGCAAGTGGTGCTGTCTGGTCAGACGGTCACCATCACTGGCATTAGCAAAGGGGCTGGCATGATTCGGCCCAACATGGCCACCATGCTGGGTTTCTTGGCCACCGACGCCAACATCGATCCGGCCTTGTTGCCTGCCTTGGCCACTGACTTGGCCAATGCCTCTTTCAATCGCATCACCATTGATGGTGACACCTCGACCAACGACTCCTTCATCGTCATGGCCACGCGCAAATCGGCCCACCCAGTTATTTCAAATTGGGATTCGGCTGATGGCAAAGCTTTGCGCCATGCCATGATGGCTGTGGCCCAAAAGCTGGCGCACGCCATTGTGCGTGATGGCGAAGGCGCCACCAAATTCATCACCGTGCGCGTGGAAGGTGGCAAGACCACTGAAGAGTGTCTTTTGGCCGCTTACGCCATTGCCCATTCGCCCTTGGTTAAAACAGCCTTCTTTGCCAGTGACCCCAACCTTGGCCGCATCTTGGCCGCAGTCGGTTACGCAGGCATCCACGATCTCAATCAAGACCTGATTGGTCTTTACCTTGACGATGTGTGTGTGGTGCAAAACGGAGGTCGCAATCCGGCCTATCAAGAAGCCGATGGCCAACGTGTCATGAAGCAAAGTGAAATCACCATCAAAGTGGTGTTGGGACGCGGCCAGGCGGTAGACACCGTTTGGACCTGTGATTTAAGCCACGACTATGTTTCCATTAATGCAGACTACCGATCATGAGCGACGCCATAGAAAAACTTTTAGAACGCGCTGTGCTCATGATGGAGCGCATTGAACGCGTTTTGCCCCAGCCTTTAAGTGAGCCCAATTGGACTGAAGCCATTGCCTGGCGCTATCGCAAGCGTGCCTCTGGTCATGGTGTCTTAGAGGCTGTGCGCCATGTGTCAGACATGAACCTGGCTGACCTGCAGGAAATTGATGGACAGAAAGAAAAGTTGCAACAAAACACTTTGCAATTTGTACAAGGTTTGCCTGCCAACAATGTGCTCCTAACAGGTTCACGGGGCACCGGCAAATCTTCTTTGATCAAAGCTTGTTTGAATGCCTATGCGTCACAAGGTTTGCGCCTCATTGAAGTTGACAAAGAAGACCTGACCGATTTACCCGACATTGTCGATGTAGTTGCTGGTAGGCCAGAAAAGTTCATCATCTTTTGCGATGACCTGAGCTTTGAAGATGGCGAAGGTGGCTACAAAGCTTTGAAATCCATTCTCGACGGTTCTGTGGCGGCATCCACACCCAATGTGCTCATCTACGCCACCAGCAACCGTCGCCATTTATTGCCAGAGCACATGAAGGACAACCTGACCTACACCCACACCGAAGACGGTGAGGTGCATCCGGGTGAAGTCATTGAAGAAAAAATTTCTTTGTCAGAGCGCTTTGGTTTGTGGATCAGCTTTTACCCCTTCTCGCAAGACGAATACCTTGCCATCGTGGCGCAATGGTTGCGGTCATTGGGTGCCAGCGAAGCCGTCATTCAAGCCTGCGGTCCTGAAGCGCTGGTCTGGGCCCTTGAACGTGGTTCGCGCAGTGGCCGAGTGGCCTATCAGTTTGCGCGTGATTGTGTAGGGCGCATGGGACAGGGCGCTTCGACTCAGCGATCACTGTGAGTACAAGCTCTGCACCTGCCCAGTCTTTGCTGGTGGCGGATGCGCATCTTCAACGCGACGGCGGGCAACATCGCAAGACAGTCGATGTGGCGGTGGGTATTTTGATCAATGCGCAAAATCAATTCTTGCTCACCTCAAGACCGCCAGGCAAAGTGTACGAAGCTTACTGGGAGTTTCCGGGAGGCAAGCTAGAGGCCCATGAAACCGTAGAACAGGCTTTAACGCGAGAACTTGAAGAAGAGCTTGGTTTGAAGATTGGTGACGTGCAAATTTGGCGACAACAGTTGGTGGACTATCCGCATGCTTTGGTCAGGCTGAACTTTTGCAAGGTTCTCAGTTGGCAAGGCAACTTGGAAATGCGAGAAGGTCAACAGTTTGCTTGGCAAAGCTTGCCCGTTCAAGTGATGCCTGTATTGCCTGGCACCGTGCCTGTTCTAACTTGGTTGGCCGAAGAAAGTGGCTTTGTGGGTGACACGCATCAGGCTGCAAGCTAAGCCCTTGTTACTGCAACTTAGGGTCGCCATAATTTTCTTGATCGGGGGGCGTGTCTTCTGGCACTCTGAAGCTCTCATTGGCCCAAGCACCCAAGTCAATCCCTTTGCATCTTGCGCTGCAAAAGGGACGGTAGGTGTTTTGTGGGCTGAAAAGACTGGGGCCGCCACAGGTGGGGCACTTCACTTGTTTGGGCTTGGCGGATGGCTCACTCATCTGTCTCAGGAGGTTCTCATGGCCTGCGCTTTAAGCGCAAAGCGTCATTTCAAAGGGGGTGTCTTCTTTGTTGGCAATCAGCTTGCCGTCGGCTTGTTGTTGCATGAGCCGAATGACGACCAGCAGCCTGTTACAGCTGATCTCGGGTGTGAGGTTTAAACTTTCGTCAATTCGCAAACGAAGCAATTGAAAATTGCGACCCTGCGGTAAATTTTGTTGAAGCTGGCCACCCGTTGCCATGACTTTTTGGTTGCTGCCTGATTCGCGCATCATTTTGAGAATGAGTTGAATGGCTTTGGCCAAAGGCGCAAAGTGTTGCGACCAATCGAACAAATTGGCTTGCCTGGCGGCGGGCTCATGGTGTTGCCATGCGTGGTAAGCAGGCAAGTCAAATTCGCATGTTCCGCCAGGAATGGCTGAACGGCTTCGAATGCTGTTGAGAAATTCGCTTTCGCCCAAAGCACTGCCTATTTTGCCAATCGTGCTGTTCAGCGCTTCGAAGCGTTGGTCGAGTTGTTCAATGACCAGATCAAGGGCTTGCTCTGAAATGGAGGGGTTGCCACGGTAGCTATTGAGTTGCTGTTTGTGGCGTTCAATGTCTTTGAGAATTTCTGATTTCAATTCAGAGCGGGAAGCCACTTCCATGATTTCAAACATCGTGGTGAGCGCGTAATGGTGATCAAGTGCTTCAGAACGCTGGCTCAACTGGTTGAAACGCGCAAACAAATGTTGCAGACGCAAATAGGTCCGAGTTCGTTCGTTGAGGGGGTATTCGTAAAGTATCACGCTGCGTCTTTCTGTGCCAAGATCATAGCCCGAAGCGGGCCATCATTTCATGCACCAGTTGCTTCAAATGCGCTAAATCGATGCCTTCATTGAAAATGACCGCATCGGCACAGCCCAATCGCTGTTGCCGACTGGCTTGCTGAGAAATGATTCGCTCGATTTCTGTCCGGCCCAGCTGGTTTCTGCTCATCACCCTTTGAATTTGAGTTTCCACCTCACAGTCGACCACGCAAACCAAGTCGACTTGGCGTCGCCAGCGTTCGCCAGACTCTACCAACAAGGGGACGTCATAGACTAAGCAGGCATGGCCTGCCGCAATGGCGGCAACACTTTCTTCTTGAAGGACTTGCCCCACCAATGGGTGAATGATGGCCTCAAGCTGTCGCTTGCTCTCGGGGTTGGAAAAGACCAGTGCTCGCATGGCGTCTCTGTTCATGGCGCCATCGGAGGCAATTAATTGCTCGCCAAATTCAGCCAATATGGCAGAAATGGCTCTCCCTCCGGGCATGGTGAGTGACCTGGAAATTGCATCTGCATCCATGACCGCCGCACCCGAGCTGGCCATGATGCTGGCCACCGTGCTCTTGCCGCTGCCAATGCCGCCCGTCAGCCCCAGTCGAAGTGGCTTGCGGCTCAACGGGTTAAGCCCCCATGGAAATGCCTAAAAAGAAACATGCGAATCCAGAAAAGGCTAAAAAAGGTCCAAAAGCGAAGTGTCCATTGTGACCCAGTTGCCCCCTCATTTTTTGGATGACCCCAAAAATCAGCCCAGAAACAGAGGCCAACAAGAGCAAAGGCAAAAGGCTCCAAACCCCCACCCAAGCGCCAAGGCCGGCCAGCAGTTTGAGATCGCCCTGCCCCATACCCTCTTTGCCCGCCACTTTCTCAAAGCCCCAGCTGACCAGCCAAAGAAGCCCATAGCCCAGAACTGCACCAGACAATGAATGCATGAGTGGGGTGGGGGTGAGCGACATGGCGCTGCCAATGAGGCCCACCCACAACAAGGCTTGGGTCAGAACATCTGGGAGGAGGAATGTTTCGGCATCAATCCAGGCCAAGGCCAAAAGGGCAGCGCAGAAGAAACCACCTAGCAAGGCTGTATAGCCAAAACCAAACTTCAGGAGTGACATGCAAAACAAAACAGCTGTGAGGAGTTCAACCCCTGGGTAGCGAAAGGAAATGGCCTCATTGCAATGTTTGCAGCGCCCAAAGCACCCAACAAAAGACAAAACCGGAATGAGCTCATACCAACTCAGTGTGTGGTGGCAGTGAGGGCAGTGTGATCGGGGGCTTGATAAATTGAGGCCAATGGGACCACTTTCGTCAGCCCTCAAAATCATTTGCGGTATACGGTGAATGAGCACGTTGACAAAGCTGCCGATGACCAAGCCAATGGCAGCCATCAAAATGATGTGCGCCCAACTGACTTCTACAAAATGGGGCATGACCCAGCCCATGCTGCCTGGTGGCAGCCACAATTGAGGCCATGCAGTGAGGGTGATCAAAAGACTTGTCCTAAGTTGAAGATGGGCATGTACAAGGCCAACAAAATGCCGCCTATGAGCGTGCCCAGCACGACCATGATGACGGGCTCGAGGAGCGTGGACAGATTGCCAATTTGTTGATTCAGATCGGACTCCATGAGTTTGGCTGTGCGTTCAAGCATGGTATCAAGTGATCCCGTTTCTTCGCCTATGGCGCACATCTGAATGGTCATGGCAGAGAATAAGTTGGATTTTGACATGGCCTTGCTCAAACTGTGGCCCTCTTGAATGCTTTGCACCATAGCCAGCGTGGCTTGTGCCAAATTGGGCGACACAGTTGCGGCTGAAGCGGGTGCCAGTGCTTCGGCCAAAGGTATGCCGGCCTGAAGCAAGGCCGACAAGGTTTGTGCCCATTTGACGATCATGGCGGCTTGCAAAAGCGGGCCCACAACAGGACATTGAAATGTCATTTTTTCAAAAATGATTTGGAGCTTCAAGGACCTGTGGTGCACACCATGCAGCAATACGGTGAGTGCCAAAAGCGACCCTGAAAGCACGCCAGCCCATTGCCCCACCCAAAAGCTCATGTTGATCAATTGCTGTGTTGCCCAAGGCAATGACGCGCCCATGCTCTTGAAAACATCTTCAAAGACAGGCACCACCCACAACAAGATGACCACCATCACAATGACGGCGATGACCAAGATGCTTGCTGGGTAAATGAGCGCATTTTTGAGTTTGGCTTTCAGGGCGGCATGGGCTTCAAGGGTATCTGCCAAGCGGCTCAATATGCTGTCCAAAATGCCAGCTGACTCGCCTGCGTACAACAAACTGCAGTAATGTTGATTGAAAACTTGCGGATGCTTTTGAAAAGCAGTGTGCAGTGACTGGCCTGCATTGACCTCGTTGCGAAGTGTTTGCAGTGTGTTGCCAAAGGCCTTCTGAGTAGAACGATTGCCCACAATGCTTTGACTGAGTAATTCAAAAGCCTGCGACAGTGGAATACCTGCACTCATGAGCGCAGACCACTGCCGCGTGAAAACGCTCAGTGTTTTGGCCGGCACAGCTTTGCTTTTCAGCCTGCGAAGGGGCGCAGCCTGCCGCCTGGCGACTGCACGTGAGAGGGCCGCATCAAGTGACATCGGTATGCGCCAGTACTTCGGACAAAGAGGTGGTGCCCATGGAGGCTTGTAGAAGTCCTGCATGTCGCAGCGTGTTGATGCCCTCTTTTTCGGCTTGTGCTGTCAGTTCATGGCCACTGGCATTGTGCAAAATCAAATGCTGCAATGCCGCTGTAATCGGCATGACTTGGAACAAACCAATTCGCCCCCAATAGCCCTTGTGGCACTGTGAACAGCCTTGTGCAGAATAAAAATGATGCTGTGGTGCGGCTTGGTGGGTGAAAGACTGGAAACCTAATTCTTTCAGTGATTGAGAAGACACACTGATGGGCGTTCGACAGTGCACGCACAAGCGGCGAACCAAGCGCTGTGCAGAAATGAGGCTGATGCTAGAGGCTAAGTTGTAGGCTGCAACGCCCATGTTGCGCAGGCGAACCAAAGCGCTGGGTGCGTCTTGTGTGTGCAAAGTGGACAGCACCAAATGACCTGTTTGCGAAGCCTTCATGACAATGTCTGCCGTTTCATGGTCTCTGATTTCTCCCACCATGAGGATGTCGGGGTCTTGGCGTAAAAAGGCGCGAAGTGATGTGGCGAAATTCAGGCCAATTTTTTCTTTCACATTGACTTGGTTGATGCCTGGCAACTGAATTTCAGAGGGGTCTTCTACGCTGGCAATATTGACTTCAACCCGGTTCAGTAAGTTCAAACAGGCATACAAAGATTGCGACTTGCCTGAACCCGTAGGCCCTGTGACCAAAACCATGCCATGTGGTTTTTGGATGGCGTCAAGCATTTTTTGTTTGTCGGCAAGGCCATAACCCAAGTGCTCTAAGTTGAGCTTTGCCAAATCGGTTGGCAATATGCGCACCACAATCTTTTCGCCAAAGAGTGTCGGCAATGTACTCACCCGTAAATTCAGGCGCTGTGTATTTTTGAGGCCAAGGTTCATGCGACCGTCTTGCGGTAAACGTTTTTCTGCAATGTCTAAGCGCGACAAAACTTTGATGCACGAAACGATTTGTTCTTTCAACTCAAATGGTGGCGGTGGTATTTCTTGCAGCACGCCATCGACACGCAAGCGGACACGAAAAAAATTCTCGAAGGGTTCGAAATGGATGTCAGAGGCTCTGAGAAGTGCCGCCAGTTCCCATGTTTGCTGGAGGTAGTGAACAACAGGGGCCTCTGATGGCGTGGGCAGGTTGCGTGATTGATGGGGTGCCATCTGAACGCCATTTCATAAGAACAAGGCGTTCAATGATGCGTGCAATTTGGTCATTCAAACGGTTCAAACTCGAAATGCAAGAATTTGTGCGGTAGTGTGGCAGCCTGCTTGTTCAAATTGAAAAATTGAATCAGAATGTCATGTGGTTCAATGCAGGGACTGCGAGGCACTATGAAATTTTTATTTTTAGGGATCATCCTGTTGGCATTCAATGCCAACGCAGCAGACCCACCCAAAGCGGATGATAAAAAGAAACCAGAACGGTCAGCAGTGCCTGAGCGCATTCCGCGTCCTAAACCAACAGCAGATTCATTGCCACAGCATGTTGAAAAGAACAGCAATCCCAGTGCATGTCCTAAATTTGAATACAAAGAAAAACCCGGCAAAATTGTCTGCTTAGAAAAAGCAACGGGCCCCGAAAAACCCAAGCCTGCAGCGAAATGATGCTTAATTGGCCAAGCCTACAAAAACGTTTTGAACGTCATCATTGCCATCAATGGCAGCCAAAAAGTTTTCTACTTCCTCAAGCTGCTCGGCGCTGAGGTTGGCAGGGTTAACGGGGTTTTTGGGTTTGTAGCCCAACTTGTTGGACAACACCGTGAAGCCATGCTCGGGCAAAGCCTTGCTGACCAAATCTAGATCTGTTGGGTCTGTGATGAACACCGTCACACCGTCTTCATCGGCGGCTTCAAAGTCTTGTGCACCAGCTTCAATGGCGGCCATCTCGGCATCTGCATCAGCTTTGGAAGCTTCTGCTTCAATCATGCCCACATGGTCAAAATCCCAAGACACAGAACCTGAAGAGCCCAGTTGTCCTTTGCGGAAAAGCACGCGAACTTCCGAGGCGGTCCGGTTGAGGTTGTCGGTCAGTGCCTCGACCATCAAAGGCACCTGATGGGGCGCAAAACCTTCGTAAATAACGCGTTCAAAATTAACGGGGTCGCCCAACAAGCCGGCGCCTTTTTTGATGGCGCGCTCTAGCGTGTCTTTGGGCATAGAGACCTTGCGAGCTTGCTCTACGACCAAGCGCAGGCGAGAGTTGGCGGCGGGATCGGCCCCACTCTTGGCGGCCACCATGATGTCTTTGGCCAAGCGCCCAAAGAGTTTGCCTCTAGCGTCTGCGGCTTGTGCCTTGCCTTTTGCTTTCCACTGGGCGCCCATGGGGTCTACTTTCTGTGTGAAGATTTAAGGGGTCATTTTAAGTCATGCGCCCCCTTTAAAACTTAGACCGTGATGTCGACGTTGCCGCCTTTGGGCTTGTCATTTGATCTGACCTCTTGCCGAACTACTTCGCGTTGAGGCTCCATTTTTGGCGGTGGATCATTTTTGACCTTTTGCTCCGTTTTGACGGGCCGTTCTTGTTGTACTCGAGGCGGTTCTGGCCTTTGGCTGGCAGGGCGAATTTCTGACATGGTGAAATCTCCATCAAATGGACATGTGAAAGGATGGCACGTTGCCACCGCACATTGTCAAGCAAAACGGCGCAATACTTTCCACCGCTGAATATCAAAATTTACAGTCTAAGTAAATTCTTATCAAAATAAAAAGTATTAACTATAATCATGTGATGCTAAATTATTAACTTCTTTGTACTTAATGAACATTCTGACGGATGCAGAAAACCAAATCGTCGATGAATTGCGTTTGGCTTTCTATGAGCTTGTGCCCGCTGAACTAAGAACTTATTGTTCATTGACTTCTCGCATTTCTCAAGAAGTATTGAATAAGTTTGCCATTCGCAACGAGTTGATGCCCTGCCAACTTTGGTACAGCGATCAGACTCGCAATTTTGTGGTTGGCTTTCTAAGCAATCAACAAGCTTCCCCCGAGTGGAACGGGCATGTGGTTTGCCGTGCGGGCAATGTCATCATTGACGCTGCCACACAAAATTTAGAAGTTAAACTAGGCGTTGTGGTGCCTTGGGTTGTCGTTGCTAGACGTTTCTTGGTGACATCTCAATTGATTGCCAGAGCCAGACTTGCAGACAGCGCCATGTTGGAGTGGTTTTACCCTCCAGCCAGTGCCCTGGTCCAGCCGCCAGAGGAGCCACAAAACATCATCGATCAGTATGCCGCTTTGCTGGTTGAAAGAATTTCAAAAAACGTCACATGAAATCGCTGAACAAACTCTTGATCATTGTGCTTTCTGCGTCTGTTTATTACCTAGCGCTTTATACAAACGAATGGCTCTTGGGCGATTCTGAGTTTTCATTCGATGTGCACTGGGTGTTTTTTCCAAGTGGTTTCAGGTTCATCTTGGTTCTACTGGCATTGGAATGGGGTGCTTTGGGGATCGCATTAGGTGGCATGCTTTGGAACTATCAAGTTCACCCTGATTTGGGCCTAGAATTTGCGTTCATCACCGGTTGCGTTGCAGGCTTCTCACCTTGGTTGGCACGCAAGCTGAGTGTGAGATTTCTTGGTTTGGACCCTGAATTTAAAGTGGTCTCACCGCTCGCCTTGTTGAAAATTTCATTGCTTTTCGCTACGCTCAGCGCACTGCTTCATCAAGTTTGGTTCTTTTCACAAGGCCTTACTGAAAACTTGTTGAATAGTTTCAGTGTCATGGCTTTGAGCAACTGGGCGGGTACTCTAATGGTTTTAATGGCTTTCAAATTCTTGATTCAACGATCGCAACCGTCAGCCAACGAGCCCAGAAATCCTGGTAATTAAATTCCCCATCAGACAAACCTTCATGAAACAAATTTACTTGCGATATTTGGTGCTCGCAGAAGCCTTGCGTCAATCCCACATTGACTTCTCTGGCATTGATGAGATTGGGAAAAAGTTGCTTGAGACCATTGCGATTAAGAACGCTCAAGGCCACCCCATGGTAGTGACAGAAACCATGGATTTAAGTGAGATTGCCAGCCCAGCCACCATCCACCGGCGCATTGAGGTGCTGAAAAAAGCTGGCTTGATTCAAGTGTTTCAGACTGAGAAAAATCACAAGATCAAATATTTAGTGCCTACCCAAGCCAGCATTGATTATTTTGAAAAGCTTGGCAAACTCATGACTTCTGCCATCCGTCGCTAAAGCATCGCACCGCTCATGCTTCCCTCTTTGCCCACCTTTGACGATGTTTTGGCCGCGGCTGCACGGCTTGAGGGGGTTGCGCACAAGACGCCTGTGATGCAGTCGACTTCCTTGAATCAGCAACTGCAGGCAAAAGTTTATGTGAAATGTGAAAACTTTCAACGCATGGGTGCATTCAAGTTCAGAGGCGGGTTCAATGCTTTGGCCAAATTGAACGATGCGCAAAGGCGGGCAGGGGTGGTGGCTTATTCTTCGGGTAACCATGCGCAAGCCGTGGCCTTGTCGGCGCGTATTCTTCAAATTCCCGCCACCATTTTCATGCCGCACGATGCCGCGCCCGCTAAGTTGGCGGCCACACAAGGCTACGGCGCAAAGGTCATCGGCTATGACCGATATTCTGAGGACGCAAGTGCCCTGGCTACAGACTTGGCCAATTCTCAGGGTCTGACTTTCGTCCCTCCCTTTGATCATCCTGATGTTTTATCCGGTCAAGGAACTGCCGCGTTGGAGTTGTTCAAAGAAGTGGGTGAGTTGGATGTTCTCTTTGTTTGTTTGGGCGGCGGCGGGCTTTTAAGTGGCAGTGCATTGGCCGCCAAGGCGCTCTCACCCTATTGTCAAATCGTGGGCGTAGAGCCCGAGGCGGGCAACGATGTTCAGCAATCATTTAGAAAAGGTGAACGGGTCAAAATTGCAACCCCCGTGACCATTGCCGATGGTGCACAAACGCCCATGGTGGGCGCCATCACTTTTGAAATTATCAAAGCTTTGGTGGACGACATTCACACCGTGACAGATGCGCAACTGGTCCAATGCATGCGCTTTTATGCCGAGCGCATGAAAATGATTGTCGAACCCACGGGCTGCCTTTCATTGGCAGCTGCCATGCAAGCGAGCGAATCGTTGAAGGGGCAAAAAGTAGGCGTGGTTGTCAGTGGCGGCAACATTGACATGGCGAGGTTTTCGCAATTAGTGGCTGCTTACCCCTAAGGGCTCTAAGTACGGCGTTCTAACAATTGGGACGCCAAAGCCACCAAAGCATCTTTGTATTCGCCATCAGGCAGGCGCTGCGCCGCATCTACGGCACGCTGAGCTTCTGACATAGCCGCTTTGCGGCTGGCTTCAAGAGCACCCGTATCGCGGACGATGGCAATCACACTGCTTAGTTGGTCAACAGAGCCTGTTTCGATGGCCTTTTGAATCAGATCTCGCTGCGTTGGCGTACCTCGTTGCATGGCCAAAATGAGGGGCAGGGTGGCTTTGCCTTCGCGCAAATCATCGCCAAGGTTCTTGCCCATTTCAGCGGCATTGCCCTCGTAATCCAAAACATCGTCAATCACTTGAAATGCAGTGCCCAAGGCTTGGCCATAGTTTGCGCAGGCCGCTTCCAATTCAGGTGAGGTTTTGGCCAAGATGGCTGCCAAACGAGCACTGGCCTCAAACAATTTGGCTGTTTTAGATCGAATGACGTGTAAATAGGCCTCTTCGTCCAAAGAAGCGTCGTGCATGTTCATGAGTTGCAGAACTTCACCCTCTGCAATGATGTTGGTGGCATCGGCCAAGACTTGCATGATGCGCATGCTGCCAGCATCCACCATCATTTGGAAAGCGCGGGAATACAGAAAGTCGCCTACCAACACGCTGGCTGGATTGCCAAAATTTTCGTTGGCAGTAGGGCGGCCACGCCGCAGTGTCGACTCGTCCACCACATCGTCGTGCAGCAATGTGGCCGTATGAATGAACTCCACTACAGCGGCCATGCTGTATTTGTGCGCTTCTTGGTAGCCCAAAGCTCCGCAGGTGAGCAATAAAATGACAGGCCTCAGCCGCTTGCCGCCTGCTGAAATGATGTACTGGGCAACTTGGCCAACCAGGGGCACCCCTGAACTCAAGCGCTTTGCGATGACCTCGTCGACCTGTGCCAAATCCCTGGCCACCAGAGCCAAGGCCGAGGCTGGGGAGGCTTGAAAGGATGGCGCGGAGGTAGACAAAATGGCTTTTAAAACTGGATTTGTGGGCAGAACCGCCTGAAAACTTGGGTTTTCGATGGGGTTTCTGTTTATTGGCATGATTATAGAGAGCGAAAACGACAATGGGGGGCTGCAATGAATTGTGCGTCAGGGGCTTGTCAAGTCTCAAAAGTACGTGCTAAAATCCGCGGTTCCTTAGGGTTCGTCCTAGGAATTCCATGAAGAGGTCATTATGTACGCGGTCATAAAAACCGGTGGCAAACAGTATCGTGTTGCTGCTGGTGAAAAAATTAAAGTAGAACAGATTGCTGCGGACGTGGGCCAGGAAATCGTATTCGACCAGGTTCTGGCAGTCGGCAACGGCGCAGATCTGAAAGTTGGTACGCCCCTGGTGTCCGGCGCAACTGTTACTGTCACAGTGTTGGCACACGGCAAGCACGACAAAGTGCACATCTTCAAGATGCGCCGTCGCAAGCACTATCAAAAACGTCAAGGTCATCGCCAGCAGTACACAGAACTGCAAATTGGCGCGATTGCCGGCTAAGGAGCACAGGTCATGGCACAGAAAAAAGGCGGCGGCTCTACGCGAAACGGGCGCGATTCGCAGCCCAAAATGCTCGGTGTAAAAGCTTTCGGTGGTGAACTCATCACTGCAGGCGCCATCATTGTTCGTCAGCGTGGTACCAAGTTCCACCCCGGCAACAATGTGGGCATTGGCAAAGACCACACATTGTTCGCTTTGATCGACGGCCACGTGTCGTTCGGCTTCAAAGGTGCTCTGAAAAAGCAAATGGTGAACGTGACTGCTGCTTAAACAGCGTCAGCCATTGCGCAAAGAGCCCCGCCGAGTCGGGGCTTTTTTGTTCCAGAGCTCAAAATTAAAATAGACAAACTGGAATAGAAACTGGAAACATCATGAAATTCGTTGACGAAGCCTATATTGACATCGCCGCAGGCGATGGCGGGAACGGCTGCGTCTCGTTCCGGCATGAGAAGTACAAAGAATTTGGCGGTCCCAACGGCGGCGATGGTGGCCGCGGTGGCCATGTGTTTGCAGTGGCCGACCCTAACCTCAATACCTTGGTTGATTTCCGTTACTCTCGCAGGCACGAGGCCAAGCGCGGCCAGCACGGCATGGGCTCCGACATGTTTGGCGCCATGGGCGACGATATCACTTTGAAAATGCCTGTAGGCACCATCATCACCGACGCCGAAACGGGCGAGGTCTTGTATGAGCTGTTACAACCCGGCGAGGTTCTCATGATTGCCAAGGGCGGCGATGGTGGTTTTGGCAATATGCGCTTTAAGAGCGCCATCAATCGTGCGCCGCGTCAAAAAACACCCGGCTGGCCGGGCGAGAAAAAAGAACTCAAGCTCGAGTTGAAGGTCTTGGCCGATGTGGGATTGTTGGGCATGCCCAATGCAGGCAAGTCCACACTGATTGCCGCCATTTCCAACGCTCGCCCCAAAATTGCAGACTACCCGTTCACCACTTTGCACCCCAATTTGGGCGTGGTGCGCGTCGGCCCTGAGCAAAGCTTTGTGGTGGCCGATGTGCCAGGCCTCATTGAGGGCGCTTCTGATGGCGCTGGTTTGGGCCATTTGTTCTTGCGGCATTTACAGCGCACGCGCTTGTTGTTGCACATGATTGACTTTGCACCCTTTGATGAAACAGTCGATCCTGTGGCGCAAGCCAAAGCCATCGTGGGCGAGCTCAAAAAGTACGACAAAGCTTTGTACGACAAGCCGCGTTGGTTGGTGCTCAACAAACTTGACATGGTGCCGGTTGAAGAGCGCGAAGCCCGTGTCAAAGACTTCATCAAGCGCTTCAAATACAAAGGCCCTGTGTTTGAAATTTCTGCACTCACCCGTGAAGGTTGTGAGACTTTGATCAAGACGATTTTTCAGCACATCAAAGCGCAGCAAATTCAAGAGCAAGAACCGGTCTACATTGATCCACGGTTTGTTGAGGAACCTCCCCTCTAATTGATTCGGCAACTTGAATCTTCTGCATTTGCGATACATTGAGCACCATGAGCCAGCCTTTTACGTCCACTGTTTTGCGCGATGCGCGGCGCATCGTGGTCAAGGTCGGCTCCAGTTTGGTCACCAACGAAGGACGCGGTCTAGACGAAGCGGCCATCGGTGAATGGTGCCGCCAGATGGCACTCATGGCCAAAGACGGTCGCGAGGTCATCATGGTGTCCAGTGGGGCCATTGCCGAAGGCATGAAGCGTTTGGGTTGGGCCACACGCCCCCAAGAAATTCATGCTTTGCAAGCTGCCGCTGCGGTGGGCCAAATGGGTTTGGCGCAAATGTACGAAACCAAATTGCGTGAAAACGGTTTGGGCAGTGCGCAGGTGCTTCTGACGCATGCCGACCTGGCTGATCGCGAACGTTATTTAAACGCCCGTTCTACCTTGCTCACTTTGTTGCAACACAAAGTGCTTCCCGTTATCAACGAAAACGATACGGTGGTGAACGATGAAATTAAGTTTGGCGACAACGACACCTTAGGTGCCTTGGTAGCCAACTTGGTGGAAGCCGATGCCTTAGTGATCTTGACCGATCAAAAAGGTTTGTACACCGCAGATCCTCGCAAAAACCCTGCTGCCGAATTTGTGCACGAAGCCCGTGCCGGAGATCCAGCTTTAGAGGCCATGGCCGGTGGCGTGGGCTCTAGTATTGGCAGTGGCGGCATGATCACCAAAATTTTGGCGGCCAAGCGTGCCGCCGGTTCAGGCGCATCCACTGTCATTGCTTGGGGCCGTGAACCCGACGCCCTCATTCGCTTGTGCAAAGGCGAGCCCATTGGCACCTTGCTGGTCGCCCAAACGCAAAAACAACAAGCGCGCAAACAGTGGATGGCTGATCATTTGCAATTGCGCGGCGCGGTCACAGTCGATCCTGGCGCTGCTTCTAAGCTACAAGCCGAAGGCAAGAGCTTGCTTGCGATTGGCATGACGCATGTCGAGGGCGATTTTTCTCGAGGCGATGTGATCGCTATACGCGATGTGAACGGACTGGAAATTGCGCGTGGCTTGGCCAATTACGCCAGTACCGAAGCCAGACTCATTTGCCGCAAACCCTCTTCAGAGTTTGAGGGCTTGTTGGGCTATGTGGCTGAGTCAGAATTTGTGCATCGCGACAACTTGATCTTGACGCGCTGATCCATCACTTCTTCAAGTCAAAAGGGGCATTCAAAGCCCCTTTTTCAAGGATCTTCGGGTTTTGGCTTTTCTAAACTGTTCTGAGGATCTGGGTCAAAACTGCCACCCGGTGGCAACTCCATGCGGATTTGAGTGTGCATGAAACCAAACTGCACCGTCATTGAAACTTCAGAGCCTTGTGGTTCACAGTTTTCGCCTTCGCCTTCGTTGATGTTGTTTCGAGGCCGCGGCGCGCCGCGGTAACCTCGTCCTCGGCTGTCATAGCGGGGCAAGTATCTGGACAACTCAGTGAGCGCCATTTCGTAGACGCCGCGTTTGAATTCCACCACCACATCGAGCGGCACCCAAAAGTCGTTCCAGCGCCAGGCGTCAAACTCGGGGTGGCTGGTGGCGCGCAGGTTGATGTTCCAGTCGGGCTCGACCAGTTGAAGCAAATACCATATTTGCTTTTGGCCCTTGTAATGGCCCCTAGCGTCTCTTCTGATGAAACGATCAGGCACTTCATAGCGCAACCAATCTCGGGTTCGGGCCACGATGCGCACATGCTCCGGCAGGAGCCCCACTTCTTCGTGCAGTTCTCGGAACATGGCCTGTTCAGGGCTTTCGCCCCGGTCAATGCCGCCCTGCGGAAACTGCCAACTGTGGGTTCGGATGCGCTTGCCCCAAAACACCTGATTTTTCTGGTTGAGCAGAATGATGCCGACGTTAGGCCGAAAGCCTTCGCGGTCAAGCATAATCAAATCCCAAATTTTTAAACTGTGTCCATTATGCACGGACGGTTCTGTGCAACATTAGGACTCACCCTGAGTACGCTTGGAATTAGCCCATGAAAGCCAGTCAATTTTTAATTTCCACCCTCAAAGAAGCGCCAGCAGACGCCGAGGTGGTGAGCCACCAACTCATGATGCGCGCCGGCATGATTAAGCGCTTGGGCGCTGGCATCTACAACTACATGCCCATGGGACTGCGCGTGATTCGCAAAGTGGAAGCCATCGTGCGCGAAGAAATGAACCGCGCTGGCGCCATTGAAATGACCATGCCAGTGGTTCAACCCGCTGAGTTGTGGCAAGAGACCGGACGCTTTGAAAAGATGGGCCCTGAGCTGTTACGCATCAAGGACCGCCATGGCCGTGACTTTGTGGTGCAGCCCACCAGCGAAGAAGTGATCACGGATGTAGCGCGGCAAGAGTTGCGCAGCTACAAACAGTTGCCGAAAAACTTTTACCAAATTCAAACCAAATTCCGTGACGAGCGTCGTCCCCGCTTTGGCTTGATGCGCGGTCGTGAGTTCATCATGAAAGACGCTTACAGCTTTGATCGCGACCAAGTTTCGGCCAAACAAAGCTACAAGATCATGGCCGATGCGTACCGCAAAATTTTCGATCGTTTTGGTTTGAGCTACCGCGCAGTGGCCGCCGACAGCGGTGCCATTGGTGGTGATTTGAGCGAAGAATTCCAAGTGATTGCGGCCACCGGCGAAGACGCCATCGTGTATTGCCCTCAAAGCGATTACGCGGCCAACATGGAAAAGGCAGAGGCATTGGCACCTGCGCAGGCACGGCCTTCCGCTGGCAAACCCCAAACCTTGACGCCAACCCCTGGCAAGAGCACTTGCGAAGATGTTGCAGCCTTGTTGGGCGTGCCTTTGTCGACCACTGTGAAATCTTTGGTCTTGGCCACCGATGAAACGGACGAGCAGGGCAACATCAAAGCCGCCAAGGTTTGGCTGCTGTTGCTTCGTGGCGACCATGACATGAACGAAGTCAAAGTGGGCAAGTTGCCAGGCTTGAATGTAGGCTTCCGTTTTGCCACATTGACAGAAATTGACGAGCACTTTGGCTGCAAGCCTGGCTACCTAGGCCCTTTGAATTTGAAGAAGCCTTTGAACGTGGTGGCCGACCGTGAAGTGGCTGTCATGGCCGACTGGATTTGCGGCGCCAATCAACCCGACCACCACATCACAGGTGTGAATTGGGGGCGTGATTTGCCCGAGCCCATGATGGTGGCCGATTTGCGCAATGTGGTCGATGGCGATATGTCGCCTGATGGCAAGGGCGCCTTGGCCATTGAACGCGGCATTGAAGTAGGCCATGTGTTTTATTTGGGCACCAAGTACAGCCAAGCCATGAACGCCACTTTCTTGGATGAAAACGGCAAACCCCAATTTTTAGAAATGGGTTGCTACGGCATTGGTGTCACGCGCTTGCCCGCTGCAGCCATTGAGCAAAACCACGATGCCAAGGGCATCATTTGGCCCGATGCCATTGCGCCTTTCACTGTGGTCATTTGTCCCATTGGTGCCGATCGCAGCCCCGATGTCAAAGCCGCATCTGAAAAGCTCTATGCCGATCTCATGGCAGCGGGTGTGGACGTCTTGCTAGACGACCGGGGCGAGCGCCCTGGTGCCATGTTCGCCGATTGGGAACTCATTGGCGTGCCACACCGCGTGACGCTGGGCGATCGTGGCCTGAAAGAAGGCAAGGTGGAATACCAACACCGCCGCGACGAAGCGGCCACGGCTGTGGCGCTTGCTGACATTGCCGCCTTTGTTTTCAGCAAAGTGGCGCAGGCCCACTGAAAGACAAGCGCATGAATTTGCATCGGCGCAAATTTTTGCGCCAAGCTATTCGGGGCGGAGGGTGTGGATTTGTTTCAACCCTCGTTCCACCCACTTTGCTGTTGACTCATGCATTCACTCAATCCGCTTGGGCGGGCAACCAAGCCGAAGAGGTACTCTCAGATTCAATTCGAACTGCACTCAGTCAGGCGGTTTTACAGAGCGGCCCACCCGTGCCAGTTCTCAATACAGAGCTTGAGAAGAAGCAGTTCAATGAGTGGACAAACAAAGCCTCGCATCGCTTAAGCCAATGGATGAAACATCCAGACGATCGTTCTGAGTTTTTGCACACAGTTTGGTATGAGGCCAGGCGTGCCGGTTTGTCTTTGTCCTTGGTGTTGGGCTTGATTGAAGTTGAGAGTGCCTTTAGAAAATACGCCATCTCAAGCGCTGGTGCCAGGGGTTATATGCAGGTCATGCCCTTTTGGACGCGCAGCATTGGCGATGGCAACGAAAGTGTTTTGTTTCATACCCAAACGCAGCTTCGTTTTGGTTGTGTCATCTTGCGCCACATGCTAGAGCGAGAAAAGGGTGACCTGTTTTACGCGCTCGGCCGTTACAACGGCAGCCGTGGGCAATCTGCTTATCCCCAATCTGTCTTGGCAGCTCAAAAAAAATGGCTTCAGCCAGTAGACTGAAACCATTTTATGTTTCAAGCTTCCATGTAGAAGCTGAAACTCACACTGCTAGAGTGCTTATTCTTTGGGCGTGGTGCCCAGCACTTGTATCAGTTCACCCGACTCGTACATTTCCATCATGATGTCGGAGCCGCCCACAAATTCGCCCTTCACATACAACTGAGGAATGGTAGGCCAGTTGCTGTATTCCTTAATGCCATTGCGAATTTCAGCGTCGTCCAACACATTGACTGTTTTAACAGCCTTCGGATCAACGCCGCAAGCCTTCAAAATTTGAATGGCACGACCAGAGAAGCCGCACATGGGAAAGCTGGCGCTGCCTTTCATGAAAAGCAGTACTTCGTTTTGTTTGACCAAATCATCAATGCGGGCTTGGGTATCGCTCATGGGAAATCCTCTTTAACTGTCAATGGGTTGATTATTTCATGTTGGCGGGGTATTTGCAGGCAAGGGTCTATTTTTGGCCCCCGGAGCAACGCTCAATGCCTGCCAAGTCTAACTTGGACTGGACATGCTTGAATCCGGCTTTCTTAAGCAGGCCTCTAACCGCTGTCGCTTGCTTCCAACCATGCTCTAGGAGCAGCCAACCACCCGCTTCCAAGTGATTTGGGGCGTTTTGAACGATTTTCTTGATGTCCTCCAAGCCATCAGGGCCACTTGCCAAGGCTTGAAGGGGTTCGTGGGTCAGCATTGCCAAGTGGCCGTCATGGTCTTCAATGTAGGGGGGATTGGACACCAGCACATTGAATTTACCTTGAACTTGAGAGAACCAGTTGCTTTGGAGGAAGTTAACATTCAGTGCCAAATTGTGGGCATTGTGGGCAGCAAGGCTCAAAGCCTCTGCGCTGTTGTCCACGGCCAGAACTTCGGCCTCTGAAAGTTGAGATTTGAGTGCCAATGCGATAGCGCCACTGCCTGTCCCTAAATCAAGGTATCGGGGGCGCTCTAAGCCTACACCGCATGCCAAGGCCCAATCCACCAACACTTCGGTGTCAGCCCTGGGGTCAAGCACACGCTTGTCGATGACCAAGTTAAGTCCAAAAAACTCTTTTTGCCCCACGATGTAGGCCACGGGTTCATGTTGCAGTCGGCGCTGTGCCAGTGCTTCAAAGGCTGCCATGTGTTCAGGCAATACCTCATCGGTATCGTGCGCCAACAGCCATGCGCGGTCGTGCAGCGATCTGCCTGCGGCATGCAAGAACAAAATTTGGGCTTCCAGTCGGGGCAGTCCCAACACTTGGCCACGGGTTAAACATTGCGCCACGTTCATGATGGCAGGCTTGATTCCAAATCAGCCAATTGCTCGGCCTGCCTGGCATTCTGAAGTGACTGTGTCACTTCTTCCAAGTCACCTTCCATGATGAAACTTAGCTTGTACAAGGTGAGGTTGATGCGGTGATCTGTGAGGCGTCCTTGCGGAAAGTTGTAGGTGCGAATTCGGTCTGACCGGTCGCCACTGCCAATGAGCCCTTTGCGCAATGCCGCATCTTTGGCGGCACGCTCGTTGCGATCTTTTTCTTGAATGCGTGCCGATAAAACCTGCATGGCTTTGGCTTTGTTGCGATGTTGGCTGCGATCGTCTTGGCACTCCGCCACTATGCCCGTAGGAATGTGCGTGATGCGCACTGCAGAGTCTGTTTTGTTGATGTGCTGACCACCCGCTCCGCTGGCGCGGTAGGTGTCAATGCGCAAATCGGCAGGGTTGATGGTCACAGCTTGGGCTTCGTCGGGCTCTGCGAGAACGGCTACGGTGCATGCGCTGGTGTGAATACGGCCTTGTGTTTCGGTGGTCGGCACGCGTTGGACACGGTGGCCACCCGATTCAAAGCGCAGGGTGCCAAACACGTTATCACCTTCGATGCGAATGACCACCTCTTTGTAGCCACCTAGCTCACTGGCAGACTCCGACATGATTTCGGCACGCCAGCCTTTGCGCTCACAAAACTTGGTGTACATGCGAAGCAAGTCGCCAGCAAAAAGCGCTGACTCGTCGCCGCCTGTTCCTGCGCGAATTTCCAAAAAAGCAGGTCGTGCATCGTCGGGGTCTTTGGGCAGCAACATGCGCTGCAACTCAGCTTCCAAATCGCTCATTTCTAGGGAGGCACTTTGTATTTCCTCGTGGGCCATGGCTTGCATGTCGATGTCTTCGCTGCTGGTTTCTAGCATGGCATGGGCTGCTTCTAAATCGCTGCTGCGTTCTAAATACCGTGCATAACGTTTGGCCAAAGCACTCACCTCAGCATGCTCGCGTGACAGTTTTAAAAACTGATTCATGTCGGCCATGATGTCTTCGCGCGACAGCAAAAAGTCCAGCTCTTCTAGACGCTGGGCATACCGCTCAAGCTGGTGACGTAAAAAGGGTTTCATGAGTCTTTGCGAAAAATTGGAGGAGGCATTGAGTCAATCTCAATGCGGCGCAGGCTTGGGCGATGGTCGCTAGCGTTCTTTGCGCAAGAAAAGACGTTGAACGGCATGAGTGGCTTGGGCCGCGTGTTCGGGATCTGCTTCTCTCAGTTCTGCCATAGCGCCATGCAGCATCTTTTGAGTCAAGCCACGTGAAAGTGCCTCCAGCACTTTTTCTGGGTCCTCACCCTTCGCCAACAATTTGCGGGCACGGGCCATTTCAGCTTCGCGCCATTCATCGGCTTGCGCATTGAGTTGCTGAATGAGTGGCACGCTGCCTCGTTGGTGCATCCAGTGCATAAAGCTCTGGACACCTGCGTCAATGATCACCTCTGCTTCGGCCACTGCAGCTTGCCGATGTGCTTGGCCTGTTTGAATGACACTGGCCAAGTCGTCAACGGTATAGAGGTAAACGTCTTCTAAGGACTTAACTTCGGGTTCGATGTCGCGCGGCACCGCCAAATCCACCATGAACATGGGCCGATTGCGGCGTTTTTTCAAAGCGCGCTCTACAGCACCCAAGCCAATCAAGGGCAAAGTGCTGGCTGTGCAACTGATGACGGCATCAAACTCATGCAGTCGATCGGGCAGTTCAGACAGGCGCATGACCTCGGCTCCAAATCGATCGGCGAGTTTTTCACCGCGATCCATACTGCGATTTGCAATGGCCATGCTGTGAGGGTTTTTGGCAGCAAAGTGGGTGACCACCAACTCAATCATTTCGCCCGCACCCACAAACAAAACTTTGATTTTGCTGAGGTCTTCAAAAATTTGGCCCGCCAAGCGAACTGCTGCTGCTGACATGCTGATGGAGTGGGAACCAATTTCAGTGGTAGAACGAACTTCTTTGGCCACTGCAAAACTGCGTTGGAACAATTGGTTCAGGGTACTGCCCAAGGCGCCGGCCTCTTCAGCGGCTCTGACGGCATCTTTGAGTTGACCCAGAATTTGAGCTTCTCCCAAGACCATGGAATCGAGACCGCTGGCCACTCTGAAGGCATGCCTTGCCACATGGCCTTCTTCAAGCATGTAAGTGTGGGCGCGCAGCTCATGGGCAGAGACACCACCTGTTTGCGCTAGCCAATTCAGAGTTTCATCCACCACAAGCTGATCTGCGGCACAATAAATTTCTGTGCGGTTGCAAGTTGAGAGAATGGCGGCTTCAGGTTGGCGCGCTGTATGCGAGGCCAAGTTGCCCCTGAGTTGCTTCAAAGTAGGTGGCAATTGGTCCAAGGCAAAGGCAAACCGCCCGCGCAAATCGAGCGGAGCTGTTGTGTGGTTTAACCCCAATGCCCAGACTGCCATGTTTCAGATTATAAAACCTGTACCAACAGAGAAGGAAATGAATGACTTGGGATGACGTATTTTGGCATTTGGCGAATTTCGGCTTGCCTGCGCTGGTACTTTCCTTGGGGATCACGCTCTGGAGCTCGTTCCAGTTCAGGCGTCAACCTCAAATCAAGTGGCTTTGGCGGTGGCTGCTGAATGCAATTTGTGGCTTGGCCGTGCTGATAGTAGGTCTGGTGATAACGGGGAACGACGGCAAAATGGCGACCTATGGCGCGCTTGTTTTGGTTTGTGCCACCTTAGAGTGGGCTTTGCAAATGCGTTTCAAGTTGCGGGGCTGAAAGCATCTACCCGGTCAGTGATGATGCCGTCTGTTCCCAATGCCATCAAATGTTGGGTAGCCCATTCGTCGTTGACGGTGTAGCTTAAACAACGCATGCCCGCGGCATGAACGGCAGCCACCCTATCGGATGTCCACAAGGCATATTGGCAGACGACGGCGCTGCAATCCAAGGTCTTGGCAGTTTCTAGCCAAGCATCAGGCAGGTTGTGCAGTAACAAACCTCTGGGCAATTGCGGTGCGGCTTGCTGAGCCCCTTTTAAAGATTCCACCTGAAAAGAGCTTAAAAGTGGTGGCACTTCTTCGTGCTGCCAAAGAAGAGCCGCTTGTTGAGCCACGACCTCACCTGTTTTGAATTCAACACCAGGTGTCGGTTTGATTTCAATGTTCAAAAAATAGCGATTGCGAATGCAATAGTTCGCAAGATTGGCCAGCGTGGGCAAAGGCTCGCCACTGAAGTGTCTGGAATGCCAACTGCCTGCGTCTAACTGCGACAGTTGAAGCCAACTTTGCTCACCGCCAACTCCATGGCCATTGGTGGTTCGATTCAGTGTGGCGTCATGCATCAAAAACACCACATCGTCTGCGCTGAGTTTGGCGTCGCATTCAAACATGCGGTAACCGTACTCGGCGCCTTTTCGAAATGCGGACAAGGTGTTTTCGGGAGCCAAAGTACCTGCGCCTCGATGGGCAATCCATCTTGGATAGGGCCAAGACTTGGGTGGCTTAGCAGTATTCTGGGTCACAGGCGTTTTCCTGTTTCAGCATTGAAATGATGAGTGCAGCCCTCTTTGGGCTTGGCATGGAAAAGCTCGCCGACCTTGGGTGCACTCATGCTGGCATCGAGCCTGAGTGTGAGCGTTTCATTGCCCAAGTGAGCATGCACCAAGCGCTCAGCGCCAAGCAGTTCAACGGTGTCTACTTTCAATTCCCAGCCGTCGGTAGCCAGATCGAGGTGCTCGGGTCGAATGCCCAAAATTTGGCCAGCTGGCAAACCTGGTGCTTGATGGAGCAAGTTCATGGGCGGTGACCCAATGAAGCTGGCAACAAAGGTGCTAGCAGGGCGGTTGTAGACTTCTTCAGGCGTGCCAAATTGTTCCATCACGCCGGCATTCATGACAATCATGCGCTGCGCCAAGGTCATGGCTTCTACTTGATCGTGCGTCACGAACAAAGAAGTGATGCCCAATTCGCGGTGCAGCTTTTGAATTTCCAAACGGGTTTGGGCGCGCAGCTTGGCGTCCAAGTTGGACAAGGGTTCGTCAAACAAAAACACCTGAGGCTGTCTCACGATGGCTCTGCCCATGGCCACACGCTGGCGCTGACCGCCTGACAATTCTCTGGGCTTGCGCTGAAGCAAGTTGCGTAACTCCAAAATACCTGCCGCTTTGTCAACCCGGGTTTGAATGTCTGCCATGGAAACTTTGGCAATTTTCAAGCCATATGCCATGTTGTCAAACACGCTCATGTGTGGGTACAGCGCGTAGTTTTGAAACACCATGGCAATGTCGCGCTCTGCGGGCTCTAGGTCGTTCACGATGCGGTTGCCAATTGAAATGTGACCACCCGTAATTTCTTCAAGACCTGCCACCATGCGCAGCAAGGTGGACTTGCCGCAACCCGAAGGGCCAACGATCACAACGAACTCACCATCGTTGATTTGAGCGTTCAAATTGTGAATGACAGGAACTGTCTTCGCACCCGTGCCGTATTCTTTGAAAATATTTTGAAGTGTGATGGAAGCCATTATTTTTCAGTATCAACCAGGCCCTTGACGAACCATTTTTGCATCAAGATCACCACGAGGGCGGGAGGGAGCATTGCCAAAATGGCGGTGGCCATGACAACATTCCATTCGGTGTATGCCTCGCCAGCCAACATGCGCTTGATTCCCATCACGATGGGGTACATGTCCTCGTTGGTGGTGACAAGCAGAGGCCACAAGTATTGATTCCAACCGTAAATGAATTGAATCACAAACAACGCGGCAATGTTGGTGGCTGACAAAGGCAGCAAAATGTCTTTGAAGAATCGCATCGGCCCCGCGCCATCCATGCGTGCAGCCTCCACCAGCTCATCGGGCACGGTTAAGAAGAATTGGCGCAATAAAAATGTGGCGGTGGCCGAAGCAATGAGAGGCACCGTGAGGCCAGCGTAGGTATTGAGCATGCCCAGGTTGGAGACCACTTCATAGGTGGGACTGATGCGCACCTCAACAGGCAGCATGAGCGTGATAAAAATCATCCAAAAGAAAAAATGCCTGAACGGAAAACGGAAATAGACCAAGGCAAATGCAGACAGCAAGGAAATGGCAATCTTGCCGATGGAGATGACCAGTGCGCTGATCAAACTGGTCTGCATCATGGGCCAAACCGCGGGCACTTTGCTGCCTAAAGATGTTTCGCCACCAAACAATGCCAGGCGATAAGTCTCCCAAAAATGACTGCCGGGCACCATGGACATGGGAATGCTTCTGGAAATTTGCTCAGCGGTTTGGGTTGAGGCGACAAAAGTGAGGTACAGCGGGAAAGCCACGATGCTTACACCGAGCAGCAAAATCAGGTGCGACAGCAAGTCAAGACCTGGGCGTCGTTCAATCATGTCAGTACTGCACTTTCTTTTCGACGAAGCGGAATTGAATGACGGTGAGCGCCACCACAATGAACATCAAAATCACGGACTGAGCGGCTGAGCCGCCCATGTCGAGGGCTTTGAAGCCATCGTAGTAAACCTTGTAAACCAAAATGGCTGTTTCTTTGCCAGGCCCGCCGTGCGTGGTAGCGTCGATGATGGCAAAGGTGTCAAAGAAGGCGTACACCACATTGATGACCAAAAGAAAAAATGTGGTGGGAGAAAGTAAAGGAAAAACAATGGTCCAAAAGCGATGCCAAGGCGATGCGCCATCGATGGCGGCCGCTTCAATCAAGGATTTAGGGATGGACTGAAGCCCTGCCAAAAAAAACAAAAAGTTATAGGAGATTTGTTTCCAGACGGCGGCCATCACAATCAAGGCCATGGCATGGTTGCCATTGAGCAAGTGGTTCCATTCAAAACCCATGCTGCGAATAAAAAAGGCGACCACGCCCATGGGCGATGCAAACATAAAGAGCCACAAGACGCCGGCCACCACGGGGGCTACAGCGTAGGGCCAAATGAGCAATGTTTTGTAGATGCCAGCGCCGCGCACCAAGCGGTTGGCCATGACTGCCAACAGCAAAGACACTGACAAACCTGTGCCAGCAACCAAGATGGAAAAGAAGGCGGTGGTTTTGAACGAGTTGAGGTAGCTGTCGTCGCTGAACAGTCGATCAAAGTTTTCCATGCCGACATACTGAACAGAGCCCCCAAATGCGTCTTGGGTCAGCACACTTTGGTAAAGGGCTTGACCCGCGGGCCAAAAGAAAAAAACCAACACAACCACCATTTGCGGTGCGATGAGCACCCATGGCAACCATGCTGATTTGAAACGTACGCGCTTTTCCATGAGTTTTTAAAACAATTTGATGCCAAGTAAAAGGACAAAAGCAGAGAATCTCTTCTCTGCTTTTTGCTAGCTGGCATGCATCATTGCAGATTCATGCTGGCGTTTGATCCGTGTGAGTTTACTTGTTGGCTTTTTCAAAACGCTCAAGTTGTTCATTGCCGCGCTTGATGGCCAAGTCCAAAGCTTCTTTGGGCTGCTTTTTGCCACTCCAGACGCCTTCGAGTTCCTCATCAATGATGGTGCGGATTTGAACAAAGTTGCCCAAACGCACGCCACGTGATTTGTCGGTGGTTTTGCGGATCATTTGCGTCACAGACACATCGGTGCCTGGGTTCTTTTTGTAGAAGCCAGATTTGTCTGTCAACTCAAAAGATGCCTTCGTGACGGGCAAGTAGCCTGTGCGCTGGTGGCTCTTGGCTGCTATGTCGGGCTGAGACAGGAAGGCAAAAAATTGGCCAACGCCTTTGTATTCTTCTGCTTTCTTGCCGCTCATCACCCACAAACTGGCGCCGCCGATAACGGTGTTTTGAGGTGCGCCATTCACATCAGGGTAGTAAGGCAGGGTGCCAATGCCGTATGCAAACTTACCATTGCGTGTCACGTTGCCATAGAGGGCAGAAGAGCCAGTGGCCATGGCGCATTCGCCTGAGACAAAAGTGGCGTCAGCCGCGTTGTTGCGGCCTTTGTAAATGAACAAGCCGCTCTTGGCCATGTTGGCCAAGTTCTCAATGTGGCGAACATGCAAAGGGGAGTTGAAAGACAGTCGAGCATCCATGCCGCGCATGCCGTTGCCCTTGGTGGCGAATTCAGTGTTGTGCCAAGCGGAGAAGCTCTCGAGCTGAGTCCAGCTGATCCAGCTGGTGGTGAACGGGCACTTGTGGCCACTGGCTTTTAATTTGGCAGCTGCCAAAGCCACTTCAGGCCAGGTGGTTGGGGGCTTCTCTGGGTCCATGCCCGCTGCCTTGAAGGCGTCTTTGTTGTAGTGGAAGACAGGGGTGGAGCTGTTGAAGGGGAAGCTCAGCATTTGACCATTGGGCGCTGTGTAATAGCCGGCCACAGCTGGCACATAAGCTTCTGGGTCAAATTTCAAACCTGCGTCTTGCATGACTTTGCCAACAGGAACGATGGCGCCTTTGCTGGCCATCATGGTGGCGGTGCCTACCTCAAAGACTTGCAGGATGTGGGGGGCATTGCCAGACCGGAAGGCCGCAATGGCAGCCGTCATGGATTCGTCGTAGCCGCCTTTGAAGGTGGGCACAATTTTGTAATCTTTTTGGCTGGCATTGAAGTCTTTGGCTTGGTCGTTGACCCACTCGCCCAAAGCGCCACCCATAGAGTGCCACCATTGAATTTCAGTTTGAGCTTGTGCGCCAACGCTAAATGCAGCGATTGCCAAAGCAGCCAGGGATTTTTTGTAGTTCATAAGTTCTCTCTTAATGGTTGTGTCAGCTAATAGCTTATAGGCATGATATGCAAATGGTATTACATCTAGATGAAGAAAAAATGACAACCCGGGGTTTCCATGACTTTGAATGACCCTTGTCAAAAAATAATCGATTGATTGACAGGGCTGGCTTGGAGTCCCCACCACCTGCGCGTGATTGCACCCCTGCAGTAAAATCACGACCAAATCTCATGAACGCTCCAACCACGCTCCAACACCTCCTGCAGGCTGACGATTCGTCACCCCGTTTGCGCGAAATTCCCTACAACTACACAAGTTTCTCCGATCGAGAAATTGTGATTCGTTTGTTGGGAAATCGTGCCTGGGACCTCCTCAATCAACTTCGAGACGAGCGCCGCACAGGCAGGTCTGCTCGCATGCTTTACGAGGTTTTGGGTGATATTTGGGTGGTTCAGCGCAATCCCTATTTGCAGGACGACTTGCTGGACAACCCAGGCCGCCGAAAGCAGTTGGTAGAGGCTTTGCAACACCGCTTGGGTGAAGTTCAAAAACGACGCACACCCGAAGCAGATGCTTTGCGAGACGGTTTGGTGGGTGAGTTGTTGGTGTTGGCGGGCCATGCGGTCAAATTGTTTGATCAAACTTTTACGGCCATGGCCCAGTTGCGCCGAAAGACGCAAAAAGGACTCGGCAAGCACACAGCCAAAGACAACATCAAATTTGATGCCTTGTCTCGCGTGAGCCATGTCACAGATGCCACTGACTGGCGTGTTGAATATCCTTTCGTGGTTCTAACGCCTGACACAGAAGCCGAGATGGCCAATTTGGTGAAAGCTTGCTTCACCTTGGGCTTGACCATCATTCCGCGGGGCGGCGGCACAGGCTACACCGGCGGTGCAGTGCCGCTGACTTGGAACAGTGCTGTCATCAATACCGAAAAGCTCGAGGCCATGTCTGGCGTTGAGATGCTTCAGTTACCCGGCCTCGACAAACAAGTGCCCACCTTGTGGACCGAAGTGGGCGTGGTCACGCAGCGCGTGGCCGATGCCGCAGAACGCGCCGGTTGGGTGTTTGCAGTTGATCCGACGTCTGCTGAGGCCAGTTGCATTGGCGGCAACATTGCCATGAATGCCGGTGGTAAAAAGGCCGTGTTGTGGGGCACCGCACTCGACAATTTGGCCAGCTGGCGCATGGTCACGCCAGATGCCCAGTGGCTCGAGGTGACCCGCTTGAACCACAATCTCGGCAAGATTCACGATGCTGAAATGGCCAGCTTTGAATTGAAATATTTTGAAGCCAATGGCACAAGCTTGGTTCGCGAAGAAAGACTCGATATTCCTGGCTCGACCTTCCGCAAAGAAGGCCTGGGCAAGGATGTGACCGACAAATTTTTAGCCGGATTGCCAGGGATCCAAAAAGAAGGTTGTGATGGCTTGATCACCAGCGCACGCTGGATATTGCACCGCATGCCCGACCACACACGTACGGTTTGCATGGAGTTCTTTGGCAACGCCAAAGACGCTGTGCCGAGCATTGTCGAAATCAAAGACTTCATGTTTGCCGAACAAAAACGCTCTGGCGTGTTGCTGGCGGGCTTAGAGCACTTGGACGATCGTTATTTGCGGGCGGTGGGCTACACCACCAAGTCCAAACGCGGCGGTCTGCCCAAAATGGTATTGGTGGGCGACATTGCAGGCGACAACGCCGATGACGTGGCCAAAGTTACATCTGAAGTGGTGCGAATTGCCAACTCACGCAGTGGAGAGGGCTTCATTGCTGTAAGCCCTGAAGCGCGCAAAAAGTTTTGGTTAGATCGGAAAAAAACAGCGGCCATTAGCAAACATACCAACGCCTTCAAGATCAATGAAGACGTTGTGATTCCCTTGCCTCGCATGGCCGAATATACCGATGGCATTGAGCGCATCAACATTGAATTGTCCTTGCGCAACAAAATCAAGTTGTGCAATGAGTTGGAACTCTTCTTAAGCAAGGGCAATTTGCCTTTAGGCAAAGACGGTGAAACAAATGAAATTGCTTCTGCAGAGTTGCTAGAAGAGCGCGTTTCGCAAGCTTTGGCGGTGGTGCGGGATGTGCGTGACCTGTGGCAAGGCTGGTTACACGGCGTGGAAACTTTATTACCTCAATTGCAAGACCACAGCTTGCGTGCCAGTTGGAAAACGCAAATCAAGGCAAGCTTGCAGACCATCTTCACGGGCGCCGCCTTCCAGCCTATTTTGGACGAGTGTGTGGCCATTCACAAACGCGTCCTTAAAGGCCGTGTGTGGGTGGCTTTGCACATGCACGCTGGTGATGGCAATGTGCACACCAACATCCCAGTCAACTCTGACGACTACGACATGCTGCAAACCGCGCACGAAGCGGTAGCTCGAATCATGGTCCTAGCGCGAAGCCTCGATGGTGTCATTTCAGGTGAACACGGTATTGGCATTACGAAGCTAGAGTTTTTAAGCGATGCCGAACTTAAGCCGTTTGCCGATTACAAGCAGCGCATTGACCCAGAAGGGCGCTTCAACAAAGGCAAGTTGATGCGCCGAGTGCAGGGCCCTGAGGGCATGGACATTCAAGCCGATTTGACCAATGCCTACACCCCCAGCTTTGGTTTGATGGGTCACGAGTCGCTCATCATGCAACAGTCAGACATTGGCGCCATTGCCGACAGTGTGAAAGATTGCTTGCGTTGCGGCAAATGCAAACCCGTGTGCGCCACACATGTGCCGCGCGCTAATTTGCTGTACAGCCCTCGAAACAAAATTTTGGCCACGTCACTGTTGGTCGAAGCCTTCTTGTACGAAGAGCAAACACGCCGCGGTGTGTCCATCAAACACTGGCAAGAGTTTGAAGATGTGGCCGACCACTGCACCGTGTGTCACAAGTGCCTATCACCTTGCCCCGTTAAAATTGACTTTGGCGATGTGTCTATGCACATGCGCAATTTGTTGCGCAAGATGGGTCAAAAAACATTCCGTCCTGGCAATGCTGCGGCCATGTTCATGTTGAACGCCACCAACCCTGACACCATTAAGCTGGCGCGTGCTGGCATGGTGGGGGTGGGCATGAAGGTGCAGCGCATTGCCCACGACTTGCTCAAAACCTTTGCTCGCAAGCAAACCAAAGCGCCGCCAGCCAGCATTGGTGCAGCGCCCATCAAAGAGCAAATCATTCACTTCATCAACAAGAAGATGCCAGGTGGCTTGCCCAAGAAAACGGCGCGTGCTTTGCTGGACATTGAAGATCAAGATTACGTGCCCATCATTCGAAATCCGAAGACCACCACGTCCGAGACAGAAGCCGTGTTTTACTTCCCAGGTTGTGGCTCTGAACGCCTGTTCAGCCAAGTGGGATTGGCCACACAGGCCATGCTCTGGCATACCGGTGTTCAAACGGTTTTGCCGCCTGGTTATTTGTGCTGCGGTTACCCCCAAAAGGGCAGTGGTCAGTTTGACAAGGCCGAAAAAATTATCACGGACAACCGGGTCTTGTTCCACCGCGTGGCCAACACCCTGAACTACTTGGACATCAAAACGGTGGTGGTCAGTTGCGGCACCTGCTATGACCAGTTGCAGGGCTATGAGTTTGACAAAATTTTCCCAGGTTGCCGCATCATTGACATCCACGAGTACTTGCTTGAAAAAGGCATGGCACTCAACAACAACGGCGCCTACCTGTACCACGACCCTTGCCACAGCCCCATGAAGTTGCAAGACCCGATGAAGACCGTCAAGTCTTTGTTGGGCCCACAGGTTTTGAAGTCCGATCGCTGCTGCGGCGAGTCAGGTACTTTGGGTGTCACCCGCCCCGACATCGCCACGCAAGTGCGTTTCCGCAAGGAAGAAGAAATACTTCAAGGTGAAGCGCAAATGCGTGCCAGCGGCATGGTGAGCGAAAAAGAAAACATCAAGGTCTTGACCAGTTGCCCAAGCTGCTTGCAAGGCTTGACGCGCTTTGGTGACGATTTGAAAACTGGCTTGTTGGAAGCCGATTACATCGTGGTGGAAATGGCCAAGCACATTTTGGGCGAGCAATGGATGCCCGAGTATGTGGCCGCTGCCAACGCAGGCGGCATAGAGCGCGTTTTGGTTTAACGACAATATCACGAAAGAACGCCTTATGGCCGGATTGACAGCAGGTGCACCCACACCACAAGCCTTGACCCTTCATGGGCAGAGTCGTGCTTTAGAGGTCAGTTTTTCGGATGGTCAAACTTTCCGAATTCCCTTTGAACTCATGCGCGTTTACTCGCCTTCTGCAGAAGTGCAAGGCCACGGTCCTGGGCAAGAGGTGTTGCAAACAGGCAAGCGAGAAGTAGACATTGTTGAACTTTCGCAGGTTGGCAATTACGCGGTTCAGCCTACTTTTTCAGATGGCCACAACAGCGGTATTTTTTCATGGGACTATTTGTACCATTTAGGTTCAGAGCAAGACGGTCTTTGGTCCCAATACAACGAACGTTTGCAAAAGGCGGGTGCGCAACGTGACGATCCCATGCCGGGTGCCGCAGGTCCCTCATGCGGCCACTCGCACTGATTGGAGTCTGACAATGAGTTCAACCCATTTCGGTTTCAAAACTGTCGATGAGCAAGAAAAAGCCAAGCATGTGAGGGGCGTTTTTGATTCTGTGGCGTCCAAATACGACATCATGAACGACCTGATGTCTGCGGGCTTGCACCGTGTTTGGAAAGCCTACACACTGCAGGTGGCCAACCTCAAAGAAGGCGACCAAGTGCTCGACATTGCAGGCGGCACGGGCGATTTGTCTTTGGCATTCTCAAAAAAGGTGGGTGCAACGGGTCGAGTGGTTCACACCGACATCAACGAAGCCATGCTGCGAACAGGCCGTGATCGATTGGTGAACGAAGGCGTGATCTTGCCCACGCTGGTGTGTGATGCTGAAAAACTGCCTTTTCCCAACGATCATTTCAATGTGGTCAGCGTGGCTTTTGGGCTTCGCAACATGACGCACAAAGATTTGGCTTTGAAGGAAATGTGCCGAGTTTTAAAGCCAGGTGGGAAACTTCTGGTTTTGGAGTTCTCTAAAGTAGCCAAGCCCCTTGAAAAGGCCTATGACTGGTACTCCTTCAACATCTTGCCCCAATTGGGCAAGTGGGTTGCCGGAGACGATGCCAGCTACAGGTATTTGGCAGAATCAATTCGCATGCACCCCGGCCAGGAAGAGCTGAAAGCCCTTATGAAAAATGCCGGATTTGGGCATGCTGAATTTCACAACTTGAGTGCTGGGGTGGTAGCCTTACACATCGGCATTAAATGTTGATCGTTCTTTTCTGAATTTTTCGGAGTTTATTGTGAACAAACTTTTCGGCTTAATCTTGACCATGCTCTTGGCCCTCAGCACCTTGAATGCAGAGGCTGCACGTCGCATGGGCGGCGGTAAATCTACGGGCCAACAGTCCAGCAATGTCACACAACGTGAAGCGGCTAAACCTGCAGCGCCTAGCCAAGCGGCGGCGGCTAAACCAGCCACCCCTGCGGCGGCACCAGCGGCGCCTGCTAAACGCCCATGGGGTGCCATGCTCGGTGGCTTGGCCGCTGGTTTGGGACTGGCTTGGTTGGCCAGTAGCCTTGGCTTGGGTGAAGCTTTTGGCAACATGCTCATGTTTGCATTGCTGGCCATGGTGGCAGTGGCTGTGATTGGTTACTTCTTACGCTCACGCAAAGGCGGTGCTGCTCAGCAGCAGGGCGGCCTTGCTTACCAAGGCGCAGGTCAAACCGCCGACGCGCCCGCAAGCTTGCCCCAGTACAACCCAGAAAAAGTCGGTAACGATGCTTCAGCCCGGCCTTGGGAATCACAAAACACGCGTTTTGATCCAACGCCTGCTGCCAATAGCCCGAGCCCAGCGCATGCGGGCGGCTCCATGATTGGCTCTGCCATTGGTGGCTCACAGCCCACAGCGTTTCAGAGTTCACAAACTTGGGGTGTGCCTGAGGGCTTTGACACCGACAGCTTTGTCGAGGCGGCCAAGCGCAACTTCATTACTTTGCAAGAAGCCTGGGACCGTGCCGACATGGACTCACTCAAGGCCATGATGACCGATGGCATGCTGTCTGAAATCAAGAGCCAGCTTGCAGAGCGGGAAGCCAATTTCCCTGGCCAACCTAACAAAACTGAAGTTGTTAAGTTGGATGCGCAGTTGTTGGGCATTGAAGAGTTGCCCGAGGTTTACATGGCCAGCGTTGAATTCAACGGCGTCATTCGTGAAGAAGCTGAATCTGCGCCTAGCCCTTTCCGCGAAGTTTGGAACATGACCAAACCCAGAAACGGCAACAGTGGCTGGTTGGTTGCTGGCGTACAAGCCCTGCAATAATTTAAAGACATTCTGAGCGTAGGGCTGGCACTGGCCAGTCTTTCGGGAATAATTGGGGACTATGGCAACACAGTCCCCTTTTTCTTTCGTAGGCGAAGCAATTGAGCAGTTCGTCACTCACGCGCAGCCCCCCGCTTGGGTGATGGACGAGTCCATCAATCGTTTGGTTTTGTTTTTGAATCACGTCATTGGCGCTGAACCTGAAGCGCAAAGCAGGCTCAAGCGTCAAAAGGGTCGGTGCATTCAATTGCAATGGCAAGACAAAGTCATTCAGCTCGCCCCCACAGCCGCAGGTTTGTTAGAGCGTGTAAGCCAGCCAAAATTTGACCTTAAATTAAGCTTAACGGATGCATCGCCTTGGGTCATGGCCTCGGCCGTTATGAAAGGTGAAAAGCCGGGCGTTCACATTGAGGGTGACGTTCAGTTGGCGGCCGAAGTCAATTGGTTAATTGACCATGTCCGATGGGATGTCGAGGAAGACTTGTCTAAATTGATGGGCGATGCCGCTGCCAGTACCCTGGTCTCAATGGGCAGGCAAGCCTTTCAGGCCATGCAGCAATTTATTCGCAAACCTGCACCTGGCTCTGACTTACACAGGTCTGCTCTATGAACCGAATGTTTCGGGGCATTTTCATTGTTTGGACTGTTTGGCGGTTTGGCCTGCATGAGTTGATGCTGTCTAACTTCAAGCAGCCTGTGTTGAAAATTTTGTCACAGATCCTCACTTTGGGTCGTGTTTACAAACTCTCGCGCGGCGAGCGTTTGCGTTTGTCGCTGGAACAACTCGGGCCTATTTTTGTGAAGTTTGGACAAGTCATGTCGACTCGCAGAGATTTATTGCCTGACGACATTGCCGTTGAATTGGCCAAGCTTCAAGACAGAGTGCCACCCTTCAGTTCAGACATTGCCGTGGCTACCATTGAGCGAGCTTTTGGTCGGCCGGTGTCTGAAATTTTTGAGTCCTTTGACCATGTCCCAGTGGCCAGCGCGTCCATTGCGCAGGTCCATTTTGCTTTGTGGAAAAACAAACAGGGTGTGGTGCAAGAGGTGGCGGTCAAAGTGTTGCGCCCCAACATGCTGCAGGCCATTGAAAAAGATTTGAACCTCATGCGCATGATGGCCGGCTGGCTTGAAAAAATCAGTGCAGATGGCAAGCGCCTCAAACCCCGCGAGGTGGTGGCTGAGTTCGACAAGCATTTGCACGATGAGTTGGATTTGGTTCGAGAGGCCGCCAATGGTGCCCAGCTGCGCCGAAACATGCAAAGTTTGAATTTGGTTTTAATTCCAGAGATGTATTGGGATTACTGCCACCCTGAAGTCATCGTCATGGAGCGCATGAAGGGCTTGCCCATCAGTCAGGTGGATGCATTGCGCGCCGCGGGTGTCGACATTCCGCAGTTGGCCAAAGATGGTGTGACGCTCTTTTTCACGCAAGTATTCCGCGATGGCTTTTTTCATGCGGACATGCACCCTGGCAATATACAAGTCAGCATTGAACCTGAAACAATGGGCCGCTACATTTCCCTTGACTTTGGCATTGTGGGCACGCTCACTGAATACGACAAAGAGTATTTGGCGCAAAACTTCAGTGCTTTTTTCAGGCGCGACTACAAGCGCGTGGCTGAGTTGCACATTGAGTCGGGTTGGGTGCCCAGCCATACCCGAGTCGACGAATTGGAGTCGGCCATTCGCTCAGTGTGCGAGCCTTACTTTGACCGGCCGCTGAAAGAAATTTCCTTGGGCATGGTGCTCTTGCGTTTGTTCCAAACTTCACGCCGTTTCAACGTGGAAGTCCAGCCTCAGTTGGTATTGCTGCAAAAAACCTTGCTCAATATTGAGGGATTGGGTCGTCAGTTAGACCCAGAACTCGATTTGTGGAATACAGCCAAGCCCTTCCTAGAGCAGTGGATGATTGACCAAGTAGGACCTAAAAGATTTTTCCAACAGTTGCGTGAACAGGCGCCACAATACGCCAAAATAATGCCTCAGCTACCCCGTTTGATGCACGACTTTTTGAAGCATTCAACAACTGGTTCGAAAGACCAAAATCAACTCAATGCTTTGTTAGCAGAGCAACAACGAACCAACAGGTTGTTGCAGGCCATTGTCTATGCGGTCATCGGGTTTGTATCGACCCTCATCTTTCTACAAGTGTTCGAAAGATTTCATCAAATCTAAGGAGTCTTATTGTGTTATTGACATTGGTCATCGCCTATTTACTCGTCACCATTGCCATTGGTTTGGTTGCTGCGAAACGCGTTAAAACCTCAGCAGACTTTGCCATTGCTGGCAGGCATTTGCCGCTGGCCATGATTGTGACCACCACCTTTGCCACATGGTTTGGCGCTGAAACAGTCTTGGGTATTCCTGCCAAATTTGTGAACAGTGGTTTGAACGGCGTGGTAGAAGATCCGTTCGGTGCGGGCGGTTGTTTGATTTTGGTGGGTCTGTTTTTTGCAGGCAAGTTGTACCGCATGAATTTGCTGACCATCAGCGATTACTACCGTGAGCGTTATGGCCGTTCGGTTGAAATCTTTTGCTCCATCATCATCATGGTGAGCTATTTGGGCTGGGTTTCGGCCCAAGTCACAGCGCTGGGCTTGGTGTTCAATTTGTTGTCAGGTGGCGTCATCAGCATGCCATGGGGAATGACCATTGGCGTGGTTTCGGTGTTGGCCTACACTTTGTTTGGCGGCATGTGGTCCGTGGCCGTCACTGACTTCATTCAAATGATTATTCTGGTTGTAGGCTTGGCGATTCTGGCGGTGTATGCGGGCGACCAAGCCGGTGGTGCAGACAAAGTGATCGCCTTGGCCGTTAGCCAAGACCTGTTCAAGTTTTTGCCTGAACCCAACATGAAAGACATTTTGTTTTTCCTGGCAGCCGCCATGACCATCATGTTTGGCTCCATTCCACAACAAGACGTTTTTCAGCGTGTCATGTCTGCCAACAGTTTGAATGCCGCCACCAAGGGCCCCATCATTGGCGGCATTTGCTACATTTTGTTTGCCTTTGTGCCCATGTTTTTGGTGGTCAGTGCCTTGATCATCATGCCCGAGCAGGCCGCCCAGCTCATTGAAGAAGATCCTCAAAAGGTTTTGCCCACATTGGTCATGACGCAAATGCCATTTGTCATGCAGGTGCTGTTTTTTGGCGCTTTGTTATCGGCCATCAAATCGTGTGCATCTGCCACTTTGCTGGCGCCCAGCGTCACATTCACTGAAAACATTTGGCGACAGTTTTTCCCGCACCAGGGCGATAAACAGTCCTTGATGGCCATGCGCGTCACGGTCTTGGTGTTCAGCGCCTTGGTCTTGTTGTATGCCATTCAAATGCAAGGCAGCTCCATTTATGAAATGGTTTCTGGCGCTTACCAAGTGACCTTGGTCGGCGCCTTCATACCCTTGCTCTTTGGTCTCTATTGGGCAAAAGCCACCACCCAAGGTGCCATTTTGTCTATCGCATTCGGATTGTCGACATGGCTTTTATTGCTCATGACACCCGCAGGTGAAGAATTTCCTGCCCAGTTGGCGGGTGTTTTGGCCAGTTTGGCGGGCATGCTCATAGGCTCCTTGGCCCCGCAAGTATTGAAAAACAAGCACGGTGCCCACCATGTTTTGCAAGGGACCCACCTATAATTGAAGGTTTTGTGATTGCCAAGCGAGAACCTCCAACATGCCCATCTACGCCTACAAGTGTGAATCCTGTGGCCATGCCAAGGATGTTTTGCAAAAGATGTCAGATGACCCCCTGACAAAATGCCCTTCCTGTGGTTCGCCAACTTTCAATAAACAACTGACAGCCGCTGGTTTCCAGCTCAAAGGCTCAGGTTGGTACGCCACTGATTTCAAAGGTGGGTCGTCCGGCACTTCCGCGCCAGCTACTGCAGACGCAGTCAGTGCAAGTCCTGCTGACGCTGGCGCTGCCAAGCCTTCAGATACCGGCGGTGCTCAGCCAGCCGGTGAGTCAAGTACCCCATCAGCGGCTACTGCATGTGCCGCTTCATGCGCTTGCCACTGAGGTTTCCAAGATGAATTTCAAAATTCGCCATTACTTGTTGACTGGCCTTCTGGTGTGGTTGCCTATGGGTGTTACGGTGTGGTTGCTAACCTGGCTGGTGGGCACCATGGATGGCATTTTCTTGGCCGTTTTAGGCGCCCTCGATGCCCTGATTCCCGGCATGCACAGCGTCGCCGAGTCATTGCGACACATGCCTGGCCTGGGGGTCATCTTGGTTGCCTTGGTCATTTACTTCACGGGTTTGTTTGTGACCAATATTTTTGGTCAATGGTTGCTGCGCCAATGGTCCAAAGTCATTACTCGAATTCCAGTGGTGAACAGCATTTATTCCAGCGTGAAGCAAGTGGCAGACACTTTGTTTTCAGGCAGTGGCAATGCTTTTTCTAAAGCCCTCTTGGTTCAATACCCTCATCAAGGCTCTTGGACCATCGCATTTCTAACGGGTGCGCCAAGTGGCCAAGTGGCCCGTCACCTGCCCAGCGATTGCGTCAGCGTGTATGTGCCCACCACGCCCAACCCAACCTCTGGCTTCTTTCTCATCATGCCCAAAGCCAATGTGGTTGAGTTGGATATGACGGTGGACGATGCGCTTAAGTACATCATCTCAATGGGCGTGGTGGTGCCTGGCGGCCCCGATGCCTTGCCAGTCAAAGCAGAAACCTCCCCATCAGTTTGAATTGGCTTAAAGCCAACTGACTCTTTTCTATTGAAAGAACTTTTCCCATGTCTATGCGTTCACACTACTGCGGTCTTGTTACCGAAGCCCTGATGGGCCAAACCGTCAGCTTGTGCGGCTGGGTTAATCGCCGTCGTGACCACGGTGGCGTTATTTTCGTTGACGTTCGTGATCGCGAAGGCTATGTGCAAGTGGTGTGCGACCCCGACCGCGCCGACATGTTCAAAACTGCTGAAGGTTTGCGCAATGAGTTTTGCATCCAGATCAAAGGCTTGGTGCGTGCTCGCCCAGAAGGCACCACCAACGACGGCCTCAAAAGCGGCAAGATTGAAATTTTGTGCCACGAACTCACGGTTCTGAACCCCTCAGTCACGCCCCCTTTCTTGCTCGACGACGATAACCTGTCAGAAACCACGCGCCTGACTCACCGCGTGCTCGATCTGCGCCGTCCTTACATGCAAAACAACCTCATGCTGCGCTACAAGGTGGCCATGGAAACCCGTAAGTTTTTGGATGAGCATGGGTTCATTGACATTGAAACGCCCATGCTGACCAAGAGCACGCCAGAAGGTGCGCGCGATTACTTGGTGCCCAGTCGTGTGCACGATGGCCATTTCTTTGCGCTGCCACAGTCGCCCCAGTTGTTCAAGCAATTGCTCATGGTGGCCGGCTACGACCGCTACTACCAAATCACCAAGTGCTTCCGCGACGAAGACTTGCGCGCTGACCGCCAGCCAGAATTTACCCAGATTGACATTGAAACGTCTTTCTTGGGCGAACAAGAAATTCGGGACATGTTCCAGGAAATGATCAAGCATATTTTTTCCAAAGTCTTGAACATTGACTTGGGAAATTTCCCCGTCATGGCCTACTCAGAGGCCATGCACCGCTTCGGCTCCGACAAGCCCGACTTGCGTGTGAAACTCGAATTCACTGAACTGACCGACATCATGGGCGATGTCGACTTCAAAGTGTTCAGCACCCCCGCCACTACCCCAGGAGGCCGCGTGGTGGCATTGCGCGTTCCAGGTGGCTCCGAAATCAGTCGTGGTGAAATCGATGGCTACACCGAGTTCGTCAAAATCTACGGTGCCAAAGGCTTGGCCTGGATCAAGGTCAACGAAGTGGCCAAAGGCCGCGACGGTTTGCAAAGCCCCATCGTGAAAAACTTGCACGATGCCGCCATTGCCGAAATTCTGAAACGCACCAACGCCCAAGACGGCGACATTTTGTTTTTCGGTGCCGACAAAGCCAAAGTGGTCAACGATGGCATTGGCGCATTGCGCCTCAAAATTGGCCACAGCGAATTTGCCAAAAAATCAGGCTTGTTCGAAAACCGTTGGGCACCGATGTGGGTGGTTGACTTTCCCATGTTCGAGTTCGACGAAGAATCACAGCGCTATACCGCCGTGCACCATCCGTTTACCGCACCCAAAGACGGTCACGAAGACTGGATGGTCACAGCCCCCGAGAAGTGCATTGCCAAAGGCTATGACATGGTCTTGAATGGCTGGGAAATTGGCGGTGGTTCTGTGCGTATTCACCGCGCAGACGTTCAGCAAAAAGTATTTGATGCCTTGAAAATCACGCCGGATGAAGCCCAACTCAAATTTGGATTCTTGCTTGATGCGCTGCAGTATGGCGCGCCACCGCACGGTGGTTTGGCTTTCGGCTTAGACCGCATCATCACTCTGATGACAGGCGCAGACTCTATTCGAGATGTGATTGCTTTCCCCAAAACACAACGCGCTCAGTGCTTGCTCACACAAGCGCCAAGCCCCGTGGACGAAAAGCAATTGCGCGAACTGCACATTCGGGTGCGCAACCCAGATGTCGTGAAGGCCTAAACCTACCAAAAAAAGCCGCTTTAGCGGCTTTTTTCACATCAGGCTGCGCTTAAGCGCCACAAAGAAGTTAACTCTGCAGCCCGTGCTGCATGCAAGGGGTCTGTTTCGTCTTGAGCTTTTTTGTGCTCGGCTTTGATGTCTGTTTTACTGATGACTTTCAAGCCACCGGCTGCAATCCATTCATCCAGTTCTGCGCGAGTGCGCAGGCCCAAGTGTTCTGCCAAGTCTGACAAGATCAACCAGCCTTCACCTTTGGGCGCTAGGTGAGCGGCCAAGCCTGCCAGAAAGCCCTTGAGCATGCCACTGTTCTCGTCGTAAATGGCCCGCTCGATAGGCGCGCTGGCGCGTGCAGGCAGCCAAGGTGGGTTGCACACGATCAGAGGCGCTTTGCCTTCAGGAAAGAGATCTGTTTGAGTTAACTCGACTTTGCTGTTGAGACCCAGACGCTGAATGTTTTCTTTGGCACAAGCCATGGCACGTGGGTCAAGGTCGGTGCCAACAACACGTTTGACACCGCGCTTGGCCAACACGGCAGACAACACGCCCGTTCCCACGCCAATGTCAAAAGCCAACTCAGTACTTGGCAACGGCGCATCGGCTACCAGTTGGATGTATTCGCCCCGCACCGGCGAGAACACGCCATAACTAGGGTAGATGCGGTTGTTGGGAGCGCTGCCAAGCGCCGAAATTTCCATGCCTTTTTGATGCCACTCATGCGCGCCCACCAAGCCCAGCAATTCCCGCAGAGAGGTCACACAGCCTGTTGTGCCTGCAGGTCCCCAAACCTCGTTCATGGCGCCGCGCCAATCGGGTGCTCGCCGAAGGCTGATCTGCCGGTCTGGATTGACTTGAATCAAGATCATGCTCAATGTGCGGGCACGCTGTGATTGCGCCTGACGGTGCAGGTGGAAATTTTCTTCTGGGGTGTGACTGACCTCAGGATGTGTTTTGGAGGTTCGGCGGATTTTTTTGGGCGCATCGCAGCGTCTGGCCAAGGCTTGTAACAACAGCCTCGCATTTTGGAAATCACCCCGCCACAGCATGCCGGTGCCCGCACATGCCAATCGGTAGGCGCTGTCAGCGCTGAGGGTGTCGTCTGCTAAAACAACCCGCTTGGGGGCTAGCGCGCCGCGCTCGCTGCGCCACTCGTCCTCACAGGGATGGCCATTTTCTTGCCATGCGATGGTCGTCGCAACGGATTTCAACGAAGCGTCATGAAGGTTCAGAGGGTCAATACTTTGCATGGCTTGATCATAGGTGCTTCTGGGACAATTGCCGAACAATTCCAAGAGAGAGGCAAAGTTCATGCAGAATGAACAGGCAATGGACAGTCCTGCTTACAAAATTCCAGAATCGGTTTTGGTTGTGATTTACACAACCGAAGCCGAGGTTCTGCTCATTCGCAGAGCCGATGCAGGCACTTGGCAGTCCGTGACGGGCAGCAAAGATTTTGAAGCGGAGACCTGGCATCAGACCGCTTGCCGCGAGGTCATGGAAGAAACCGGCTTGCTTGCCACGCATTCTGAACATGAATTGGCCGATTGGGCGCTTGAGAATATTTACGAAATCTACCCTGGGTGGCGTTATCGTTATGCGCCTCATGTAAGGCACAACAAAGAACGTGTTTTTGGCTTGAAATTACCCAGTCAAAGGCCGATTCAACTCAGCCCCGCAGAACACACAGCGTACAAATGGCTACCTTGGAAAGAGGCTGCCGACGCTTGTTTTTCTCCCTCCAACGCAGAGGCCATCTTGATGCTGCCCAATTGGCTTGAAGGCTTGAGATGAAAACAGAAAAGTCTGCTTTTTTAAAAGTGGCTACTTACAACATTCACAAAGGTGTGCAAGGTTTCGGCCCTGCACGTCGCTTGGAAATTCACAATTTAGGTTTGGCCATTGAGCAGTTGGATGCGGACATTGTGTGTTTGCAAGAGGTGCGAAAAGTGCATCGACGCGAAGAAAAATACTTCAGGCATTGGCCAGAGCTGCCGCAGGCAGAATTTTTAGCACCGCCTGGCTATGAGTCTATTTACAAAACCAATGCCTACACGCGGCACGGTGAACACGGCAATGCGTTGTTGTCGCGCTGGCCTGTCATGTCGCATCATCATTTCGACATTTCAGATCACCGGTTTGAGCAGCGCGGTCTGTTGCATGTTGAAATTCAGGTGGGAGAGGAGCGGTTGAAGTCTGAACTGACGGCTCAATCTGAAGGCCGCTTGCCGCTGAATGTGCATGTGATTGTGGTGCATTTAGGCTTAATTCCGGCCAGCAGAGTGCGTCAAATTGAAAAGTTGCAACGCTACATCGAGCGCGAGGTTCCTGTCCACGCCCCCTTGCTCGTGGCAGGCGATTTCAATGACTGGGGAACGCGCATTACCAACATGATGCGCAACCAACATTTGAATGAATTCGAAGGTGCTAAACATCCCACCTATCCGTCTAGATTGCCCATCGCTCAACTCGATCATGTTTATGCCAAAGGCTTAACGCCTGTCAGCCAAATGGTGCCGCACGGCAAAATTTGGCGCCGCATGTCTGACCATCTGCCTTTGGTCGCGCAGTTTGATTTATGAAAGGTCATCATATTCTTCGCGATGGTCACCAGATTAAACTTCTGAAGGGCGGCGCAGAGTTTTTTCCAGAGTTGATTCGTGCATTGGAAGCGGCTCGATCGCACGTCCAACTTGAAACCTATATCTTTGATTTTCATGGCGATGGCGCCCAAGTGGCCGCAGCCTTAGAACGGGCGGGTCGCCGAGGTGTTCGAGTGTGGGTGGTGGTCGATGGTGTGGGTACACCCAAACTCAGCGAAGACTGGCGGGTACGGTTTGATCAGGCCGGCGTTGAGTGGCGAGTTTATTCACCCTTGGGTGCAATGGGCCTTCTCATTCCAAGCCGTTGGCGCAGGTTGCACCGCAAGCTTTGTGTGGTTGACGGTCAGTTGGCTTTTTGTGGTGGCATCAACATCTTGGATGACTTGCACGATCCAAAACACGGCGCCTTAAAATCCCCCCGATTGGATTACGCCGTCTGCGCAAAAGGTGCGTTGGTGCAACAGGTTCAAGAGACTGCAACGCAATTGTGGTGGCGCATGCAAGCAGTGCGAAATGTAAGGCAGCAAAATTTTCCAGAGGCCTACAGCGCCTTCATGGCTGCAGGCATGCACTTGCCTTGGATTCACGATGCACAGCACGCACAGGGCGACACTTGGGTGGCACGTGCGGGCTTGCTTCTGCGTGACAATTTGCTCAATCGGGGACAAATTGAAAAAGCGTATCGACGTGCCATTGGTTTGGCACGCCATGACATCGTGATTGCAAACGCTTATTTTTTGCCGGGACGCAAATTGCGGCAAGCATTGATTCATGCTGCTCAAAGAGGTGTTCGCGTTCGCTTGCTCTTACAAGGACGTTATGAATACTTCATGCAGTACCATGCGGCCCGACCTGTGTACCGGCAACTTTTGGAAGCGGGTGTTGAAATTTACGAATACTCAGAAAGCTTTCTGCACGCCAAGGTGGCCGTCATCGATGCCAGCCATGAAAGACCATGGGCCACCGTAGGGTCATCGAACTTGGACCCCTTCAGTTTGCTTTTGGCCAGAGAGGCCAATGTGGTGGTAGCCGATGCTTACTTTGCAAAACGCTTGCAGGAAGGCCTGGATCAGGCCATGACCTTCAAGAGCCAACGAATCATGCCCCAGACCTTGCTTCAACGCTCTCAATTTCAAAGAGGCATGGACTGGGTTGCATTTGGTTTAATGCGCTTTGCCATTTGGCTGACCGGCCACCGATATTGACCAAGGGGTGTGCAAATTTGCCACATGCCCATATGCTATAAAGTGGCTTCAATCACTGGTAGGATCTGGCTTTGACATTTCTTCATCAGATGCTTATGAATGCTCCCGTCAACCTGCCCTCTGAAGATATCGGAACGCCTGTCTCCGTGAAGATTCGCGAGCGTGTCTTGGCAGCCCGCAAACGCTTCCATGCCAACGACAACATTGCTGAATTTATTCAGCCCGGTGAACTTGATCACTTACTCGACGAAGTCACTGAGAAAATGCAAACTGTTTTGGACAGCATGGTGATCGATACTGAAAACGATCACAACACCCAAGACACGGCAAGGCGTGTGGCCAAAATGTATTTGAAGGAAGTCTTCAAAGGCCGCTACACAGAAAGCCCCGAAGTCACAGAATTTCCTAACGCCGAGCACCTCAATGAACTCATGATTGTGGGTCCTATCACGGTGCGCAGTGCTTGCAGCCACCACCTGTGCCCTGTCATTGGTCAAATCTGGATTGGTGTCTTGCCCAATGAGCACACCAACGTCATTGGTCTTTCCAAATATGCTCGGCTTGCCGAATGGATCATGGGGCGGCCCCAAATTCAAGAAGAAGCAGTTGTGCAGTTGGCCGATTTGATTCAGCGTAAAACACAACCCGATGGTTTGGCCATTGTCATGGAAGCCAGTCATTTTTGCATGGGCTGGCGCGGTGTCAAAGACATGGACAGCAAAATGATCAACTCCGTGATGCGCGGTGTGTTCTTAAAAGATGCTAACTTGCGCCGCGAGTTCTTGGCGTTAATTCCTAGAAAGGCCTGATCATGTTGGTTCGATTACTTTATGCCAGCCGCGTGGTAGATCCTCAGCCCGATGTCATTGAATCTATTTTGGCGCAATCCAGACAATTCAACCCCAGCACAGGCATTACCGGTATTTTGGTTTACAGCGGTGATATCTTTTTACAGGCCATCGAAGGCGGGCGTCAAGCTGTTAGCGAACTGTATGGCCACATTCAAAAAGACGCACGTCACAAGGAAGTTGTGCTTTTGCACTACGAAGAAATTTTGCAACGCCGTTTCAGTGGTTGGACCATGGGCCAAGTCGATGTGTCTCGTGTCAATACCAGCATCTTGCTGAAATACTCCGAGCGTGCCGTGCTTGATCCTTACAGCGTATCGGGTGTGGTGTCTTTGGCTTTGCTTGAAGAACTCATGGCCACAGCTTCCATCATTGGACGTGCTTGATGTTTGTTTAATCGGCTGCGACTTTTCCAGTAGCCCGAACAAGCGCAAGCCCATTGTGGTGGCGCTGGGTGCCATGCAAAGTGGTGTAGTCAAGTTAGAGCGTTTGGAAAAATTTGAATCCCTTGATGCTTTCCAAGTTTTTTTAAAACAGCCACTTCCTTCTGAAGTGAAGTGTGTGGGCGGATTTGACTTGCCGTTTGGCTTGCCTCGCGAATGGGTTGAATACATGCAATGGCCATTGACATGGCCAGAGGCCATGACACTCTATGCCACTTATTCACGCGAAGAATTGCGCCAATTTTTCAAACAATTTTGTGACAGCAGGCCCGCAGGCGCCAAGTTCGCGCACCGTGCAACTGACTTGCCTGCTGGCTCTAGCCCCTCCATGAAATGGGTGAATCCACCGGTTGCATGGATGATGCATGCGGGCGTTCCCTTGTTGCGTGCTGCCCAATGGACTTTGCCTGGCATGTGCGAAGGCCGTGCTGACCGCGTGGCTCTAGAGGCCTATCCGGGTTTACTGGCCAGAGAAATTGTGAAGCATCGCAGTTACAAAAGCGATGACAAAGCCAAACAAACCCCAGACAGGTGGTTGGCACGCAAAGACATCCTTCATGCCCTCGATTTAGGGCAAACCCGATTAGGCTTGCGTTTGAAACTCAGCGCTGCGCAACACGACAGCCTGTTGCTTGATGGTTCCGGCGATTCTTTGGATGCGGTGCTGTGCATGGTGCAAGCAGCATGGGCCCATCAACAACAGGAAAAAGGGACGGCAAGTGGCTCTTATGGTTTGCCTGAGTTTGACGCCTTAGAGGGTTGGATTGTGAGTGCCCTCAAGGCATGAAGGGCCTCAATGTCAGTTCGGTACAAAATCACGTGACTTTCAAGTCCTAACTCGCCTGCCAATTTGAGGGCATTTTCAACGGGCAGCTTGATACCACTGATGTGGAGTTGAATGCGCCTTCGCTGTAAATAATGGCGCAGTTGCTGAAGTGTTTCAACCCCTGTCGCATCGATGCGGTTGATGGGTTGTGCAAACAAACACACATGCTCAATCTGAGCTTGATCGCTTAGTTGTTCTGTGATGTATTTTTCAAAGCTGCTGGCAGCAGCAAAGTCCAATTCTGCATCCATTCGAATGGCAAACACATTGGCGGCAAGGGGTGGCAAGTGCCACAAATGACGATCTCGCAAACTACCGTCTTCATGCAAGCCGACTTCAATGATGCGAGGGTGCAAGCGGGTGTACAAAAAGTGGCTCAAGCCCAAGAGAACACCCGCCAGCACGCCCCAATAAATGCGCGGCGCGCTGAGCAGTGTGATGCCAAAAGTCATGCCTGCTGTGATGGCTTCAATGCGTGCAATGCGCCACAACTTGACAAAGGCCATGGGTTGAATGAGGCTGGAAACCGCCAAGATCACAACGGCGGCCAACACGGCACGCGGCACGTGAAAAAGCGCTGGTGATGCGAAGACAGCCAGAAGCACAAAGGACGTGGTGCCTACAACAGCCCAACCTGTTTTGGCGCCCGAAGCTAAATTGATGGCAGACCTTGAGAACGATGTGCTGGTGGCGAAACTACCACTTAAACCTGACACAATTTTGGCCAATCCTTGCCCCATCAAGTCTTGGTTCTCTTGCCACACTGTGCCTTCTTTTTGGTTCTCTGTTTTGGCACAAGACGCGGCCTCTAAAAAACTGACCAACGCAATCAATACAGCAGGGCCAGCCAGAAACATCAGTTCTTCCAAAGTAAGCAGTTGCGGCAAGCCTAGACTGGGCAGCGATGCTGGCAAAGCGCCAATCACGGCGCCCCCATTGGCTGCATAACCCATCGCATAACTGACGGCAGCACTGGCTGCGACCACCAACATGATGCTGGGAGATTTAGGCGCCCATTTTTTGGCCAAAAACAAAGCTGCCAAACTGGCTGCACCAAACCCGATATCGGTCCACTGAAAAGAGCCGCCTGTTTGCCAGCCTGTGAGTGCTGGCAACTGAGACGCCATGATCAAGAGGCCTGCCGCTTGAGTAAAACCCATCATGACGGGGGAGCTGATAAGGTTCAGGAGCCAACCATAACGAAGCACGCCCATGAGCAATTGCAAAGTACCTGCCAACAATGCCAACCAAATGGCCAAGTTGACCCATTGCGCACTGCTGGGCTGAGCCAAGCCAGTGAGTGAAGCGCTAATCAGGATGCAAGTAAGGGCAGAGGGGCCAATTGACAGACGCGTAGAGCCACCCCACATCACGCCTACCAAGGCAGGTAAAAGCGCTGCGTAAAGACCTGTGACCAACGGCATGCCTGCCAATGCGGCATAAGCCACCGACTGCGGCACCATGAGCAAGGCCACAGAAAAGCCGGCGGCCCATTCTTGGCGAAAGAGTGCTGGCGTTAAGCGCGGCCATCTTAAGAAGGGGAACCAAGCGTGAAGAGATTTCATGCAGTGATGATAGTGTCAATGGGCCAGAGAGTGGCACGGAGGGCTATGACTTAGCGCGAAACGGACTGCACACTGAGCACTTCAAGTTTCTGGCGGTGCTCACGGTTTGCCATTCCATGTGCTGTGCGTTGAACATCATGAGCTTGCCTTGAAGGCTGCTGCCCATGCCGCTTAATAATTTAAGGGCTTCTGTGGCTTGCATGCTGCCGATCACACCTACCAAGGGTGCCAGTACACCCATGGTGGCGCAGCGCTCTTCTTCAAAGCTTTGTGTGGGAGGAAATACACAGGCATAGCAGGGCGCATCGGCTTGGCGTGTGTCGTACACCGCCACCTGGCCATCAAATCGCAAAGCAGAGCCCGATACCAAAGGCTTGGCGTATTGGGCACAGGCTTGGTTGATGAGTTGACGTGTTTCAAAATTATCGGTGCAGTCCAACACCACATCGACACTGGGCAGGCAAACAGCCAGCAAAGCAGCATCTGCTTTTTGCGAATAGCAACTCACTTGCACCTCGGGATTGATGGCTTGCATGGCAGCCTGCAGTGAAGCTACTTTGAACTGGCCCACACGCGCTTGAGAATGGGCAATTTGCCGTTGCAGGTTGGTGACATCGACATGGTCATGATCGATCAGGCTAATATGCCCAACACCTGCGCTGGCCAAGTAAAGGGCCGCAGGTGAACCCAAGCCGCCAGCGCCAACAATGAGCGCATGCGATTGAGAGACGCGCTCTTGGCCCCTGATGCCCCATTCATCTAGAAGAATGTGACGTGAATAACGCAGTAGCTGGTCGTCCCTCATGGGGGATTACTTGTCTTTTTTCTCTACTTTTCGCTCAGCCAATGTGACACTGACTTTGACGGGCAAGCCTTTCAGTTGGTTGAGGGCTTGGTTCAGTTGGAAGTCTTTGGCAGAACCAAACTCGGGTGGACGTCTTTCGGATTCTGGTTTCTTGGCGTCGGCTTCCAATTTCTTCATGGCTTCTTCGCGTGCTTTTTGACGCTCTTCATTTTTCTTTTCGGCTTCTTGGCCGTTGCCCAAATGTTTTTCCAAGTCGGCCTCGCGTGTGCGCAATGCTGCAAATACATTGCCGTTTTCAGTTTCATCGAGCAAGACATCGGGCAAGATGCCTTTCGCTTGAATCGACTTGCCGTTAGGCGTGTAATAGCGCGCTGTGGTGAGTTTCAAGGCCGTGTCAGGACCCAATTGGCGAACTGTTTGAACCGAGCCTTTGCCAAAGGTTTGACTGCCCATGATGGTAGCGCGCTTATGGTCTTGCAAAGCTCCCGCCACAATTTCACTGGCTGAGGCGGAGCCTTCATTGACCAACACCACCAAGGGGATTTTTTTCAATTGCCCTTGGGTATTTTGAGTCAGGCGCTGAATGGGGTCGTTATCAGCGTTGCGGCGCCAAAACTGGGGGGCTGCCTTGTAAACAAATTTACTCTCTGCAAGCTGGCCATTGGTGGACACCACTGTGACGTTTTCGGGCAAGAAGGCAGCAGACAAGGCAATCGATGCATCGAGTAAGCCACCTGGGTCGTTGCGTAAATCGAGCACCAAGCCTTTCAGCTTGGGGTCTTGTTTGAACATGTCTTCTAGCTTCTTGGAGAAATCTTCTACGGTTCTCTCTTGAAATTGAGACACGCGAATCCAGCCAAAACCTGGTTCAACCACTTTGGCTTTAACGGACTGGGTTTTAATTTCTTCACGAACGATGGTGATCGTGAAGGTGCGGCTTTCGTCCTTGCGAAACACAGTCAGAACCACTTTGGTATTGGGTTCTCCGCGCATGCGCTTAACGGCTTCGTTCATTGACAAGCCCTTAACAAAGGCGTCGTCAATTTTGGTAATCAGGTCATTTGTTTTAAGTCCAGCGCGGTCGGCAGGTGAGCCTTCAATGGGCGATACGACTTTGACAATACCTTCTTCTTGGGTGATCTCAATGCCCACGCCTACAAAGCGACCGGAGGTGCCTTCGCTGAATTCTTTGAAGCTCTTTTTGTCAAAGTACTGAGAGTGGGGGTCAAGGCTTGAGACCATGCCAGAGATGGCTTCGGTGATGAGTTTTTTCTCATCGACGGTTTCAACATAGTCGCTTTTGACCATGCCAAAAACTGCGGCCAGTTGCTGGAGTTCTTCAAGCGGTAAAGGTGCAAAGGCACCTCTGGCCGTGGTTTGAAGCGAAATGGTGGTGAGGGCGCCTGCTAAAGCGCCTACGCTAAGCCAACCGACAATTTTCAATTTCTGTCCCATGTGCATTGACCCAGAGGGCCTCCTTTAAAGCCAATATACACCTTGAATGCTGTCTTTGTGCAAGTCAGGAAATGCCCACCGGCTAAATTAAGCCTTGCCCTGGTTGGCCACAGCGGCAGCGGCCTTGGCGGCTGCTTCTGCATCGCCCAAATAGTAGTGCTTGATGGGCTTCAAATTGGCATCGAGTTCGTACACCAAAGGAATGCCATTGGGGATGTTCAAGTTCACGATGTCGTCATCGGAAATGTTGTCCAAGTACTTGATCAAAGCCCGAATAGAGTTGCCGTGCGCTGCTACCACAATGTGTTTCCCAGCCTTGATGGCAGGCGCCATGGACTCGTTCCAAAAAGGAATGACGCGCTCCACGGTGTCTTTCAAGCATTCCGCGAGGGGAATGTCTTGGGGCTTCAATTTGGCGTAGCGCAAGTCGGCGCGTTCACACCGGGGGTCGGTGGCTTCGAGGGCAGGCGGGGGCGTGTCATAGCTGCGGCGCCAGACCAAAACTTGCGCATCGCCAAACTTTTGAGCGGTTTCGGCTTTATTCAGGCCTTGAAGGGCGCCGTAATGGCGCTCGTTCAGGCGCCAACTGTTGTGCACGGGTAGCCACTGCCTGTCCATGGCATCTAGGGTGTGCCACAAAGTGTGAATGGCGCGTTTGAGGACACTGGTATAGGCCAAGTCAAACTCGTATCCTTCTGCTTTCAGTAAACGTCCGGCCGCTTGGGCTTGCTCGATTCCGGTGGGCGTGAGGTCGACATCGGCCCAGCCAGTGAAGCGATTTTCTAAATTCCAAATGGACTCGCCGTGGCGAATGAGAACGAATTTGTACATGGTGAAAGGTTTAATCGAGAAAGAAAAACAGGTTTACAGTCAGCATTTTAGAATTCGAATCTGGCAAGCAGTCTTGAAATAGACTGCAAATGAACTTTTTAAGGGTTTTTTGTGAATTTTTTGATTGAAAACTGGATGTTGGTTGCTGTGGCGGCGTCCTCCGCTTTGGCTTTATTTTGGCCAGCCATTACCAAAGGGGCAGCGGGCGGGGTTCAACCTTCCGAGGCAGTGATGCTCATTAACCGCGAAAAGGCGGTTTTGATTGATGTCTGCGAACCCGCAGAATTTGCACAGGGGCATGCTGTAGGCTCCAAAAATATTCCATTGAGTGAACTAGCCACCCAACTCCCCTTGATGGTCAAAAACAAGGGATTGCCTGTGATTTTGGTCTGCCAAGTAGGCGGCCGCGCAAGTCGTGCTGCAGCCCAGGCTCAAAAGTTGGGCTATGAACGCGCACAGGCCTTGGCCGGCGGTCTAAAGGCTTGGCGTGAAGCCAGCTTACCTGTTGAGAAAGCCTAATTGGGGCTGAAAAAAGTCCTTCTATTTTTGAGTTTTGATTGGAGTTGTCATGTCCCACGTGAAGATGTACACCACGGCTGTTTGCCCCTACTGTGTTCGCGCCAAGCAGATATTGAAGGCCAGGGGTGTCACTGAAATTGAAGAAATTCGAATAGACACCCAGCCCGAGGCCCGAGCGCACATGATGAACATCACAGGACGCAGAACGGTACCTCAAATTTTCATCGGTGAAACCCATGTCGGTGGTTGCGACGATTTGATAGCGCTTGATGCCAAGGGCGGCTTGGTCCCCCTCCTTGCATAGGCGATAATCAGCTCAGTCTCAGGGCAGGGGCTTTTTCAAGCGGCCTAGAGAAGATCATTTTCAAACAAGAGTTTTTATGTCAGAAGCAAGCACCCCTGTGTTCCAAATCCAGCGCGTTTACATGAAAGAGGCGTCTTTGGAGCAACCCAACTCACCTGGCATTTTGTTGGAACAACAACAACCTGCTGTGGATATTCAATTGGGTGTTGAGGCCAATCAAGCTGCAGAGGGTGTCTACGAAATTTGTGTCACTGCGACGGTGCACACCAAAATTGAAGATAAAACGGTGTTCTTGGTCGAGTGCAAGCAGGCGGGTATTTTTGAAATCCGCAATTTGCCAGAAGACCAAATGGGCCCCATCATGGGCATTGCTTGCCCGCAAATTGTTTACCCCTACTTGCGCGGCAACGTGGCCGACTTGGTCACCCGTGCAGGTTTCCCCCCTGTGCACTTGGCCGAAATTAATTTCCAAGCCATGTACGAGCAGCAGCAAGCTGAGGCCGCAGAAAAAGCTGCAGCTCCGCAAATTCAGTAATTTGCCGCGACGCCCCTCAATGAGCCTGAAGATTGCGGTCATTGGGGCAGGTGCTTGGGGCACAGCACTGGCCATCAGTGCCAGTCGGCACGCAGCAGGCCATCGAGTTCAACTGTGGACGCGTGATGCTGCTGCAGCCAAAGCCATGCAATCGCAACGCAGTAACCAGCGCTATCTGCCGGATGTTAATTTCCCTGATGCATTGCAATGCGCCAGTTCGCCTGATTCTGAATTGGCCTCATGGGCTGCCACGCAAGATTTGATCGTCATTGGCACGCCCATGTCGGCTTTGCGCGGCATGCTGATGAAATTGCAAGACATTCAAGTGCCAGTGGCTTGGCTCTGCAAAGGTTTCGAGGCAGCCTCTGAGGGTGTTGGGTCGGGCGCCATGCCGCATGAGGTGTGTCAGCAGGTAGCGCCAAACATAAAGTCGGGCGCACTGAGCGGCCCCAGTTTTGCATTGGAGGTGGCGCGCGCGCAACCGACAGCTTTGGTTGCAGCCAGTGCGCATGCCAGTGTGCAGCAAATGTTGGTGAATGCTTTTCACAGTCCCAGCTTGCGTGTTTACGCCAACGAAGACATTGTGGGCGTCGAGGTGGGAGGTGCGGTGAAAAATGTATTGGCCATTGCAACCGGATTGAGCGATGGTCTCAATTTAGGCTTGAATGCACGCGCAGCCCTGATCACCCGCGGTTTGTCAGAAATGACGCGGTTGGGGGTGGCCTTGGGTGCCAAGGCAGAGACTTTCATGGGTTTGTCTGGTTTGGGCGATTTGGTTCTCACCGCGACAGGCGATCTCAGCCGCAATCGCAAGGTGGGCTTGTTGCTAGCTCAGGGCATGGACTTGCAGCAGGCGGTTCAATCATTGGGCCATGTCGCAGAAGGTGTCTACAGTGCACGCACCGTGGTCATGCGAGCACAGGCCTTAGGTGTTGACATGCCCATTTCGCAGGGCGTGCTGGCTTTGTTGGAGGGCAAGTTAAAGCCCACTGAAGCCGTGGCCGCTTTAATGGGCCGAGGCGCTAAAGACGAGAATTAAACCGGCGTGAAAGCCAGCCGCACATAGATGGGTGCGAAGGCTTCAGCTTGTGTAATTTCTATCAGAGTTTCTTTGGCCAACTCAAGCAGTGCAATGAACGTGACCACCAAGACGGGTGTACCTTTGCTGGGGTCAAACAAGTTTTCAAATTCCACAAACTTTCGACCTTGAAGGTGCTTCAAGACAATGCTCATGTGCTCACGCACACTGAGTTCTTCGCGCGTGATTTTGTGGTGTTGAACCAGTTTGGCGCGCTTCAAAATATCGCGCCATGCTTCTTGCAGTTCAACCACGTGCACATCGGGAAAGCGCGGCTGCAAGCTTTGCTCGATGAAGACCTGCGCCTTTAAAAAGTCGCGACCATATTGCGGTAAGTTGCCCAATTGCATGGAAGCCATTTTCATTTGCTCGTACTCGAGCAAACGGCGGACCAACTCGGCGCGCGGATCTTCTGGCTCTTGGCCTTCAGCCACCCTTTTCGGCGGCAACAACATACGTGATTTGATTTCAATCAGCATGGCGGCCATGAGCAAATATTCAGCGGCCAACTCGAGGTTGTGCTGGCGAATTTCATCGACATAACTCAGGTACTGGCGCGTGACCGCGGCCATGGGAATGTCGAGGATGTTGAAGTTTTGCTTGCGAATGAGGTACAGCAACAAATCCAGCGGACCCTCGAAGGCCTCTAGAAAAACCTCTAAGGCATCTGGTGGGATGTAGAGGTCGTTGGGCATGGAAAACAAAGGCTCGCCATACAGACGCGCCACCGCCACATGGTCGATGACCTCCGGCTGGCCGCTCGTGTTTTCAACGACGGGCAGAAGCTCTGTAGAAGCAACAGTATTTTCCAAAAGACTCAGCCTTTGGTGTGATACACGTAAGGTTTTTGGTCCACGCGGCCTTCGTTGAATTCTTTCAACACATGGCGGTCGACAGAGGCATTCCACAACAGCGCGCGAGCTTCTTTTTGGGCAGCTTCAAGATGGGGTCGATCAATTTTGAGCTGGTCGATGAACTGTGTGGTGTCCGAACGGTAGTCGGGACGACGAAAAAAATGCAGGAGCGACATGGCAAAGCGCTTTCTAAAGAACTGGGATGTATTTTAGCGGGGCTGAGTCAGGATTTTTCTGACAAAACCGCTGTTTCAAGGGCGCTGGCCCAATCAGGCCAAACAATGTTGCCCACTAAATTCAACAATCCTGTTCTTTTAGCAATGTCCATGGGTTGGTGATTCAGTCCGCAAATGATCAGTCTGACGTGTTTCTTTTGACAAACCTGCGCCAAGGCCACCAAAGCGTCTGCCCCCGAAGAATCGATGTAAATCAGGTTTTTCAGGTCTAAAACAACAGCTTTTTGGGGCAGTTCGTCTTCAATCGCTTCCACCATTTTGACGGCACCAAAGAACAAGGCACCATAAAAACGGTAAGCCCGTACTTGCCTCTGTTGATTTAAAAGCAAAGGGGAGTCGATGTCTTTCAGTTCTTCTACACGACTGAGGCTGGAAATTCGGTAGATGAAGGTGATGCAGGCCGCAAACAAGCCAAATTGAACGGCCACCGTGAGATCAACCATGACAGTGAGCAGAAACACGGCGAGCAAGGTAATGCGGTAAGGCGCGCGAAATTGTTTTAAATCTGTGAAGGCATGCCATTCGCCCATGTTCCACGCCACGAACATCAAGATGGCCGCCAAAGTGGCCAAGGGCACATGGTTGGCCAATGGGGCAGCCACCCAGACCACCAGCAACAAGACGAGCGCATGCACCATTCCCGCAACCGGTGAGCGTCCACCACTTTTCACGTTGGTCACCGTGCGTGCAATGGTGCCTGTGGCCGGCATGCCGCCAAAGAAAGGCGTGACAAAGTTGGCGACACCTTGCGCCATGAGTTCTTGATTGGGGTTGTGCCTATCGCCAATGAGGCCATCGGCAATGCGAGCACACAACAAAGACTCGATGGCACCCAGCAAAGTGAGGGTCATGATCGGCATGGTCAAGTCCTGCAGGTTGCCCCAGCTGAACTCAGGCCATACAAAACTTGGCAATTCTGAAGGAATGCCACCGAATTTGCTGCCAATGGTTTCAACCGGCAGATTCAATCCCAGTGCAATCAAGGTGGCTGCGATGAGGGCAACGATGGAACCAGGGACGACTTGCAACATGCGTCGAAGCCCCTTGGCGGAAGCTTGACCTTGCTGGGTCGAAAAGACACGCTGCCACAACACAATCAGTGCCAGTGAGCCACAGGCCAATGCAAATGCGGGGGCTTGAAGCGTGGGCAGGGCTTCATTCAGAGTGCGCAAAATACCAAAAAAATCTGCAGGCATGTTGTTGACCTTGAGCCCCAGAAAATCTTTGGCCTGCGACAACATGATCAGCACCGCGATGCCGTTGGTGAAACCAATGACCACCGCGACTGGAATGAATCTGATCAGGGTGCCCAATTTGAGCAGGCCCATGATGAACAACAACACGCCCGATGCCGCGGTGGCAAGAATGAGATTTGCCAAGCCGTAGCGTTCCAAGATGCCATACACAATGACAATGAAGGCACCCGCTGGGCCGCCAATTTGAACCTTGCTGCCGCCCAAAGCAGAAATGATGAAGCCGGCAATGATGGCAGAGAACAAGCCAGCTTCGGGCTTGAGTCCTGAGGCAATGGCAAAGGCCATGGCCAGGGGCAATGCCACCACACCCACTGTCAATCCCGCCCCGATATCGGTACCCAGTTGTTCTCGCGTGTAACCCTTTAACGAGTCAACGAGTTTGGGGCGAAAGAAAAATGCCATGCTTCAGTGTAGCGCTACCGGTGGTCTAGTGGATGAGTTTTTGGATGACCTGGGTCAGTGGATTCGCATGCCGGGCTTTGCACCTGGCCATGGGTTCAACACATAAATACCGGGTTCGGCTTTTTCATCTGCGTGGCTTGCGGCCAGAACCATGCCTTCGGACACCCCAAATTTCATTTTGCGAGGCGCCAAGTTGGCCACCATGACGGTGAGCTTGCCCACCAAATCTTCAGGCTTGTAAATACTTGCAATGCCACTGAACACATTTCGGTGTTTGCCTTCGCCCACATCCAAAGTGAGGCGCAAGAGTTTGGTGGAGCCTTCAACGGCTTCACATTGCACAATTTGAGCAATGCGCAAATCGATCTTGGCAAAGTCATCAATTGAGATGGTGGGCGCGATAGCTTCGCCGCCAGGCAAGGGTGCGGCTTCGACCACAGGTTCTGGCGCTTCAAACAATGCATCGAGCATGGCCGCATCGACACGTTGCATCAGGTGTTTGTAGTCGTTGATAGCGTGGCCTGCACCCAAAGATGCTTGGACCTTGGTGAAGTTCATGGCCTCGATGTTTAAGAATTTTTCAACGTTGCTGGCCAATGATGGCAGCACAGGCTTGAGCATCAGGCTGAGCAAACGGAAGGCTTCGATGCAGGTGGTGCAAACGTCGTGCAGGCGTGCATCCATGCCTTCTTGTTTGGCCAATTCCCAAGGTTTGTTTTGGTCGACGTATTCGTTGACGCGATCGGCCAGTAACATGACTTCGCGCAAGGCCTTGGCAAAGTCGCGTTCGTCATACAGTTTGGCGATGGGCGCGACACCTTCGTGCAATTGCTTCAGCAAAGCTTCACCGTCGGCAGAAACAACGCCCAATTTGCCACCTAAACGTTTGGCAATGAAGCCTGCTGCGCGCGACGCAATATTGATGTATTTGCCCACCAAATCGGAATTGACCCGCGCCATAAAGTCTTCTGGGTTGAAGTCCACGTCTTCGTTGCGCCCATTGAGTTTGGCGGCAATGTAGTAACGCAACCACTCGGGATTCATGCCCAGTTTCAAATATTTGAGGGGGTCAAGACCGGTTCCGCGGCTCTTGCTCATCTTTTCGCCACTGACGGTTAAGAAGCCGTGCACATAAACTGCATTGGGCGTTTTGCGGCCGCTGAAGTGCAGCATGGCGGGCCAGAACAAAGTGTGGAAATACGTGATGTCTTTGCCGATGAAGTGGTATTGCTCTACGTTGGGGTTGTTGATGTAGGCGTTGTAGTCCACGCCAATCTTGCTCAAATAGTTTTTGAGCGAAGCCAAATAGCCAATGGGTGCATCGAGCCACACGTAAAAATATTTGCCAGGTGCATCGGGAATTTCAATGCCAAAATAAGGCGCATCGCGGCTGATGTCCCAATCGCCCAAGCCGCCTTGACCTTCTTCGTCTTTGGCAAACCACTCTTTGATTTTGTTCAGCACCTCAGGCTGCAAGCGACCTGTGTCGTGCGTCCACTTTTCAAGGAACTCAACGCAGCGGGGGTCGGACAGTTTGAAGAAGTAGTGTTCAGATTGTTTGAGGACGGGTGTTGCACCCGATAAAGCCGAGTAAGGGTTCTTCACTTCGGTGGGCGAGTACACCGCGCCACAAGATTCACAGCTGTCGCCATATTGGTCTTTGGCGCCGCACTTGGGGCATTCGCCTTTGATGAAGCGGTCGGGCAAGAACATTGACTTTTCAGGGTCAAAAAACTGTTCGATGGTTTTGGTGGCGATGAAGCCTGCTGCCTTGAGGTCGCGGTAAATTTGTTGGGCCAGTTCGTGGTTTTCGGGGCCGTCGGTGGAATGCCAGTTGTCAAAGCCGATGTGAAAACCATCGAGGTAGGGCTTGCGACCAGCCGCAATGTTGGCCACAAACTGCTGAGGCGTGATGCCTGCTTTTTCGGCGGCAATCATGATGGGCGCGCCATGGGCATCGTCGGCACACACAAAATGCACTTCATGACCTTGCATGCGCTGCGCACGAACCCAAGTGTCAGCCTGGATGTACTCCATGATGTGACCGATGTGGAAATTGCCATTGGCATAAGGCAAAGCGGTCGTGACAAAAATTTGTCGCTGGGCAGCAGTGAGGTTCGAAACGGACGAGGCAGACATGAGGGGTCAACTTGTAGGGGAATCCTCGATTTTATGGGCTTCGACCGCCCGATGTCGCTAAACTTCCCAGCATTCGCAGAAAGTTTCACATGTCGACCCCAGAACAACTCCAAAAAGCCCTCGAATCAGTCATCGACCCCAATACGGGCAAAGATTTTGTCTCCACCAAAGCCCTGAAAAATCTGGTGGTAGACGGCGGCAATGTCGCCTTTGATGTTGAATTGGGCTACCCCGCCAAAAGCCAAATTCCGGCGTTGCGCAATGCCCTGATTGCCGCCGCCAAGCAGGTGCCCGGAGTCACCAATGTGTCGGCCAACGTCACGTCAAAAATTGTGGCTCACGCAGCCCAGCGCGGTGTGGCCTTGCTGCCCCAAGTGAAAAACATCGTCGCCGTGGCCTCCGGCAAAGGTGGCGTGGGTAAGAGCACCACCGCCGTGAACTTGGCGCTGGCGCTGGCCGCAGAAGGAGCCAGTGTGGGCTTGCTTGATGCCGACATCTACGGCCCCAGCCAACCCATGATGATGGGTATTGAAGGTCGTCCTGAAAGCGAAGATGGCAAAACCATGGAGCCTATGGAAAACTACGGCGTTCAAGTGATGTCCATTGGCTTCTTGGTCAACCAAGATGAAGCCATGATTTGGCGCGGCCCTATGGCAACTCAAGCGCTAGAGCAGTTGCTGCGCCAAACCAACTGGAAAGAACTGGATTATCTGATCATCGACATGCCGCCTGGCACTGGCGATATTCAACTCACCCTGAGCCAACGCGTGCCCATGACCGGTGCGGTGATTGTGACCACGCCGCAAGACATTGCGTTGCTAGATGCCAAAAAGGGCATCAAGATGTTTGAAAAAGTGGGCGTGCCCATTTTGGGCATTGTGGAAAACATGGCGGTACACGTGTGTACCAACTGCGGCCATGTAGAGCATATCTTTGGCGCCGATGGTGGCAAGAAAATGGCCGAGAACTACCAGATGGACTACTTGGGTGCCTTGCCTTTGAACATGCAAATTAGATTGCAAGCCGACAACGGCAAACCTACTGTGGTGGCCGATCCTGATGGCGAAGTGGCCGGCATTTACAAATCGGTGGCGCGCCAAGTGGCCATCAAAATTGCAGCCAAGGCCAAAGACTTTTCAGCGAAGTTCCCAACCATCACGGTGTCCAAGAACACCTGAGTTTCTGAATGCTACCTGTTCTGATGGCAGGGTGCGCGACTACAAAAGGCTTGAAAATCTCAAGCCTTTTTGTTTTCTAAATCACGCAAGCGAAATCGCTGAATTTTGCCAGTCGCTGTTTTGGGCAACTCGGTGATGAACTCTACAAAGCGCGGATATTTGTAAGGCGCCAATCGCTCTTTCACAAAGGCTTTGATTTCTTCTTCGGTCAGACTTTGTCCTGACTTCAAAACGATGAATGCTTTTGTTTTGGTCAAGCCATCTGCGTCAATTTTGCCTATGACTGCAGCTTCTAAAATGGCAGGGTGCTGAACCAAAGTGGATTCCACTTCAAATGGCGAAACATAGATGCCGCTCACTTTAAGCATGTCGTCGTTGCGTCCCGCGTACGTGTAATAGCCGTCTAAGTCGCGCGAGTATTTGTCGCCGCTTTTCGTCCATTCGCCCTGAAATGTATCGCGCGATTTTTCGCGGTTGTTCCAATACATCAACGCTGCGCTCGGGCCTTTGATGTAAAGGTCGCCAATCTCGTTATGGCCCGTGAGAATCTGTCCTTCTTCACCGCGCAATTGCACTTCATAGCCGGGCACAGGTTTGCCTGTGGTGCCGTAGCGCACATCACCGGGGGAATTGGACAAGAACACGTGCAGCATTTCTGTGGAGCCAATGCCGTCAATGATTTCGCAGTCAAAACGCTGGGTCCAACGTTCGCCAATGTCGGCGGGTAAAGCCTCGCCAGCAGACGAGCAAAGGCGCAAGGCCACCTGATCTTTGGTGGGTAAGTCAGGACTGGCTAACATGCCGCCATAGCCGGTGGGCGCGCCATAAAAAACGGTGGGTTTGTGGTCGATCAGGCGTTTGAAGGTGGCCTGAGGCGTGGGTCGTTCAGCCATCAAGACGACACTGGCCCCAACACTTAATGGGAAGGTGAGGGCGTTGCCCAGACCATAAGCGAAGAACAACTTGGCCGCCGAGAAAACCACATCGTTTGACGTGAGGGCCAGTAAGCCCTTGCCATAAAGTTGTGCGGTCCAATACAGGTTGCCCTGGGTGTGTACGGTGCCCTTGGGGTTGCCAGTAGAGCCCGATGAAAACAACCAGAAGGCGGGTTCGTCGGCATGTGTTTCGGCAGGCAAGCTAGGGCCTGCAGCAGAAGCCAACAAGTCTTTGAAGTGCAGGTTGGGCGCTGGCAAGTCCCCCTCATGTCGCGAGACCACCACGTGCTTGATGCTTTTGGTGCCTTGTGCCATGGCGGCATTCAGAGTGCCCAGCAATGAAGCGGAGACCAAGGCCGCTTGTGCGCGGCTGTTGTTGATCATGAAGGCATAGTCGTCTGCGGTTAACAGTGTGTTGACGGCAACTGGCACTACACCTGCATAGAGGGCTCCCAAAAATGACACCACCCAATCGGTGCTGTCTTGCATCAGCAAGAGCACGCGCTCTTCGCGCTTGAGTCCCAACTTGCGAAGACCCGCTGCACAGGCTCTGATCTGTTCACCCATTTCGCCGTAGGTGAGGCTGCCCACATCGTCGATGAGCGCTGTCTTGTCTTTGCGGCTGTTGTTGGCAGCAATCAAAAACTGCGCAAAGTTGAACTGCGCGGGTGGTGCTGAAGGCAGAGCCATGGCGATCTCCGTGATCTTGATCAAAAAATTGTGGGGTCTGCACTAAAACGCTTGGGCTTTAGCCCAACTCGCGGTATAAATGCACTATCTTGCTTGCAGGTGAGTATGCAATAAAGTGCATGTTTTGTCTGCATTCAAAATTCAGGGTTTTCCCTTGATTTTGTAAAAATGGCATTGTCAACTCATTGTCTTTGGAGACTTCGGTGACCGAATCATCGACCGCATTTGTTGAATTGGGGGGCTCTTTAGAGCCCCTGCGCAGCCCATTCTTAATGGCGCTGGGTGATCGTGTGCGCAACTTGCGTTCTCGCAAAGGCATGACCCGAAAAGCTGTGGCTTTGGCAGCCGATGTGTCAGAGCGTCACTTGGCCAATTTGGAGTACGGCACAGGCAATGTGTCAGTGTTGGTGCTGTTGCAGGTCTCTCATGCCTTGCAATGCTCCTTGGCAGAATTGTTGGGTGACATCAGCACCAGTTCGCCCGAATGGTTGCTCATTCGTGAGTTGCTCAGCAAGCGAACAGAAGCAGATTTAAGGAGAGCACGCGTTCAACTGACGGAATTGTTTGGTGAAAGTGGTGACGCAACAGCACGCCGCACGCGCATTGCTCTGATTGGTTTGCGCGGTGCCGGCAAAACCACACTGGGCCAGCGTTTGGCCGATGATTTGGGATTTACCTTCATTGAACTTAGCCGCGAAATTGAAAAGTTTGCGGGCTGCCAAATCAGTGAAATCCACAACCTCTATGGCGCCAATGCATACCGTCGCTATGAGCGTCGTGCCTTAGAAGAAGCGATTCAAATTTACCCCGAGGTGGTGATTGCCACGCCGGGTGGTTTGGTGTCTGAATCCGCCAATTTCAACTTGCTGCTGACGCACTGCACCACCGTGTGGTTGAAAGCCAGTGCCAATGATCACATGTCGCGCGTGGCAGCTCAGGGCGACTTACGCCCGATGGCCGCCAGTCCCGAGGCCATGGAAGATTTGAAACGCATTTTGGAAGGGCGCTCTGCGTTCTATTCCAAAGCCGATCTCAGCATCGATACCAGTGCGCAAGATGCGGATGAGAGTTTCAAGCGTTTGAAAACGGAAGTTCGCAAAGTCATTCAATGGGTTGAGTAGGGTCAGAAAAAATTTCTCAAAACCTAGGGTAAATACTTAATAATTGCATTAAATTGCATGTTGAGTGTCTGAATCGAATGCAATAAACTGCATGTCAACACGGTTCGATTGATTTCAAAGTCTCGAACCAGAGATTCAGAACCTACAAAGACCTTCATTGGAGACCTTCATGAGCACAGCGCCCATCGTTAATTACCAAACCACCCCGGAAAACTACAAGCACATCAGCTTGGCCTTTGACGGTGCCGTGGCCACCTTGTCGATCAACATTGACGAAAACGCCGGCATTCGCCCTGGCTACAAACTCAAGCTCAACTCTTATGACTTGGGTGTCGACATCGAATTGCACGATGCTTTGCAGCGCATTCGCTTTGAGCACCCCGAAATTCGATCCGTGGTGGTCACCAGTTTGAAAGACCGTGTGTTCTGCTCTGGCGCAAACATCTTCATGTTAGGCGTGTCCACACACGGCTGGAAAGTGAACTTCTGTAAGTTCACCAATGAAACACGCAACGGCATTGAAGACTCCAGCAAATATTCTGGCTTGAAATTTGTGGCCGCATTGAACGGCGCTTGCGCTGGCGGTGGTTACGAATTGGCTTTGGCCTGTGACGATATCGTTTTGGTTGATGACCGTTCCTCTTCAGTGTCCTTGCCCGAAGTGCCTTTGCTTGGCGTGTTGCCAGGAACGGGTGGCCTCACCCGCGTGACCGACAAGCGCCACGTCCGCCATGACTTGGCTGATATTTTCTGCACCAGCGTAGAAGGCGTGCGCGGTCAAAAAGCCGTTGACTGGCGCTTGGTTGATGCCATTGCCAAGCCCAACCAATTCCAGCAAGTGGTGCGCGAACGTGCAGATAAATTGGCTGCAAAAAGTGACCGCCCAGCTACAGAAAAAGGCGTGGCACTGACACCCATTCAGCGCATCATTGCGGCCGATCAAATTAGTTACAACAACGTGACCGTTGACATTGACCGCGCCAAGCGCTTGGCCACCTTCACCGTCAACGCGCCTACAACAGCACAACCCACCGACATCGCAGGCATCTTGGCTGCTGGCGCTCAGTGGTGGCCACTGCAAATGGTCCGTGAATTGGACGACGCCATTTTGCACATGCGCACCAACGAACTCGACATCGGCACTTGGTTGCTCAAAGCTGTTGGCGATGCCAAAGCTGTTTTGGCCAGCGACGCTACTTTGTTAGCTCACAAAGACCATTGGTTCGTGCGCGAAACCATTGGCCACTTGCGCCGCACCTTGGCACGTTTGGACGTGTCTTCACGCAGTATTTTTGCCATTGTCGAAGAGGGCACTTGCTTTGTCGGAACGTTTGCCGAATTGGCCTTCTGTGCAGACCGCACTTACATGTTGGCCTTGCCTGACGATGCAGACAAAGCCCCTACCCTTCAGTTGAACGAATTCAATTTTGGCTTCTACCCCATGGTGAACGACCAGTCTCGCTTGGCCCGTCGCTTCTACGAAGAAGTGCCGGCCATGGAAGCGGCTCGCGGTGCTATTGGCAAAGCCTTGGATGCCGACGCAGCCTTGGCCTTGGGATTGATCACTGCCGCACCCGACGACATCGACTGGGAAGACGAAATTCGCATGTGCTTGGAAGAGCGCGCAGCCATGTCACCCGACGCCCTCACAGGCCTCGAAGCCAACCTGCGTTTTGCCAGCCAAGAAAATATGTTGACCCGTATTTTTGGTCGCCTCACGGCCTGGCAAAACTGGATCTTCCAGCGCCCCAACGCCGTAGGTGAAAAAGGTGCCTTGAAGGTCTATGGCAAAGGCGAAAAAGTGCAGTTCGACATGAACCGCGTTTAAGCCTTTGAGTTAAAAAGTTTTTGAAAGTGTTGTGCAGCAAGGTTCCCGGTGGTCTTTGCTGCAACCCAAATTTGACCCCACCGTTGCTTTAATTTCTGGAGACTCTCATGTCCGGTATCAACTACAGCGAAAAGATTCCTAACAACGTCAACTTGTCTGAAGACCGCACTTTGCAACGTGCGCTTGAGCAATGGCAGCCCAACTTCATCAACTGGTGGGACGACATGGGCCCCGAAGGTTCTAGAGACATGGACGTGTACTTGCGTACAGCCGTCAGCGTTGACCCACAAGGTTGGGCACAGTTTGGTCACGTCAAAATGCGCGACTACCGTTGGGGTGTGTTTTTGAACCCAGGCGAGCAAGACCGTCAAATTCACTTCGGCGATCACAAGGGCGAGAAAGCTTGGCAAGACGTACCTGGCGAACACCGCGCCAACCTGCGCCGTATCATCGTGACGCAAGGCGATACCGAGCCTGCTTCTGTTGAGCAGCAACGTCATTTGGGTCTCACAGCGCCCAGCATGTACGACCTTCGCAACCTGTTCCAAATCAACGTGGAAGAAGGCCGCCACTTGTGGGCCATGGTTTATTTGTTGCACAAATACTTTGGCCGGGACGGCCGTGAAGAAGCCGATGCTTTGTTGCAACGCAACAGCGGCAACGAAGACAATCCCCGCATCTTGCAAGCCTTCAACGAGAAGACCCCTGACTGGTTGTCTTTCTTCATGTTCACCTACTTCACAGACCGTGACGGTAAGTTCCAATTGTGTGCTTTGGCCGAGTCTGCATTCGATCCGTTGGCACGCACCACCAAGTTCATGCTCACCGAAGAAGCGCACCACATGTTTGTGGGCGAGTCTGGCGTAAGCCGCACTATCCAGCGTACTGTGGACGTCATGAACCAACTCAAAACCGACGACGTGGCCAAGCTGCGCGCAGCCGGTGTGATTGATTTGCCCACCATCCAGCGCTACATCAACTTCCATTTCTCTGTCACCATTGATTTGTTCGGTGCCGATGAGTCATCCAATGCAGCCACTTTCTACAGCTCTGGCCTCAAGGGTCGCTACGAAGAAGGCAAGCGCGCCGATGACCACGTGCTGAAAGGCAACACCTACAAAATCTTGGCTGTTGAAAATGGCAAGTTGATTGAAAAAGAAGTGCCTATGCTCAACGCATTGAATGAAGTTCTGCGCGACGACTACATCACCGACTCCAAAGGCGGCATTGAGCGTTGGAACCGTGTGATTGAGAAGGCTGGCATCTCTTTCAAGCTCACAGCCCCTCACAAAGCTTTTCACCGCAACATCGGTTCTTTGTCTGGTTCCAAAATCACACCCGATGGCCGTGTGGTCACCAGCGAAGAGTGGATGTCCAAAGTGGGCGAGTGGTTGCCCACCAACGAAGACCGCGCTTATGTGGGCAGCCTGATGGGCCGTGTCACAGAGCCAGGTAAGTTTGCCAACTGGATTGCCCCTCCTGTCATGGGTATCAACCGTCAGCCTGTAGACTTCGACTACGTTCGTTTCAGCTGAGATCCCAAGCAGATCCATCACACTTGCCATGACCACAGAAGCCGTTTTAATTCAGCAACATCTGATTGACCCAGAGATCTGCATTCGTTGCAACACCTGCGAGGCCACCTGCCCTGTAGGCGCCATCACGCATGACTCTCGGAATTATGTGGTCGATGCTGACAAATGCAATCTGTGCATGGCCTGTGTACCGCCTTGCCCCACGGGCTCCATTGACAACTGGCGCAGCATGCCCAAGGTCAAGGTCTATTCCGTAGAAGAGCAACTGACATGGGATGATTTGCCTGCTGCTTTGAGCGAAGCCGAGCTTCAAGCCATGGGCATCAGCGGTGATGCCGTGTTAGCAGCGACTTCTGCAGAACCAGCACCTGCGCAAGCAGTGAATGTTTCTGGCGAATCCGTGTTCAATTCAGCGGCTTATGGTGCCACGTTGCCACCCTGGTCTGCGGCCCACGCGTATACCAACTTGTATGGCCCTAAATCTCCCACCACAGCCACCGTGGTGGGTAATTTCAAAGTGAATGAAGCGGGGACCACCAACGAAACCCATCACATCGTGATTGATTTCGGCAGCATGCCTTTCCCAGTTTTAGAGGGCCAGTCTGTGGCCATCGTGCCGCCAGGTGTCGATGCATTAGGCAAACCTCACCATGCTCGCCAATACTCCATTGCCAGCCCACGCAACGGCGAGCGCGCCGGCTACAACAATGTGTCTTTGACGGTGAAGCGGGTGATCGAAGATCACGAAGGCAAACCCGTTCAAGGTGTGTGTTCCAACTATTTGTGCGATGTGAAAGTGGGCGACGCCATCCAAGTGATTGGCCCGTTTGGCAGCAGCTTCCTGATGCCCAACCACCCCAAGTCCAACATTGTGATGATTTGCACCGGTACAGGCAGCGCGCCGATGCGCGGTATGACTGAGTGGCGTCGCCGTTTGCGCCAAACGGGTAAGTTTGAGGGCGGCAAGTTGATGCTGTTCTTTGGTGCTCGCACACAACAAGAGTTACCTTACTTTGGCCCGCTGCAAAAGTTGCCCAAAGATTTCATTGACATCAACTTTGCCTTTTCACGCACGCCGGGGCAGCCTAAGCGTTATGTGCAAGACGCCATGCGCGAGCGCGCTGCCGACTTGGTGGCGCTCTTAAAAGACCCCAACACTTACTTCTATGTGTGTGGTTTGAAGAGCATGGAAGAGGGCGTGGTCTTGGCCTTGCACGATGTGGCAACACAAGCGGGCCTTGATTGGGAAGCATTGGGGTCTACCCTCAAAAAAGAAGGCCGATTGCACCTCGAAACTTATTGAGGTTTGAAACTGCCCTAAAGGCAGTGCTGAACCGATGACTCTCAATCATTGGTACTATCCGCCCATGAGTTACCGTCCCTTTATTGATGTTGCTGTTGTCATGCGCCGTGAGCGCGTGCAAGGTGACATGGCCAAATGGCAGACTTGGCGCTGGGTTTTAGACGACGTCACGCCCCAAGAAGAAAACTTTGGCCAGGTCCCAAAGTGTCTGCGTGAGGGCGATGATGGTGCGCTTTGGTTGTTCCCCAATTTCAAAGTCGAACTTTTCTCAGACGATGCAGAAGGCTATCTGCTCAACGTCACCTCGCCCGATCCTTGTTTCTTTGTCATGTGGCGCATGGAAGAGCGAGTCGCACTGAGTGAGGAATTGGTGGCTGTGCCCGAGCGCGTGTCGCTCAGTTATCACGATGCTGGCCGTTGGCTTGACGCGCAAGAAACCATTGAGCAAGTACCAGCCTCACCCGACATCGTTCAATGGGTGCGTGAATTTGCCAATGACCATTACACCCCCGAGGTGAAACGCCGTCAGCGGCCTCAAAGCTTTCAAGCCCTCACAGATCGTTTTGGTCAACCCGCCAAGGTGACTACCGGCGACCGATCAGGCCGGAAAGTGGACGGCGCATGAGCCAGCCAGGCAACAACGGGGACAGCGGCAACTTCTTCAGCCGTTGGTCGCAGCGCAAGCAAGCGGTGAAACAAGGCGCTCCCTTGGCTGAACCTTTGCCAAAGGCCAACGCCCAGCCACAGACAAACCCCTTACAAGCCACAACTCAAAATGCACCCGTGGCCACTCAGGCGGGTGCACTTCAAAAAAATACTGCGCCCAATTCGCAAAGCACAACAACAGAAGAGCCTGCCAAGCTTCTGACCCTGGAGGATGTCTCCAAACTCACGCCCGAATCTGATTTCACGTCCTACATGACGCAGGGTGTGTCGCCAGAAGTGCGCAACGCTGCCATGAAAAAACTCTTGGCCGACCCGCACTACAACATCATGGATGGCTTGGACATTTACATTGGCGACTACAACACCCCCGACCCATTGCCCGAGGGCATGTTGGCCAAAATGGTCGGCGCACAGTTCTTGGGCTTGGTGAAAGCACCTGAAGATGTGGCACAGTCTGCCCCAAGTGAAGCACAATCCCAAGAAGCCTCAGAAACACAAGAAAACTTGCCAGCCCCTGCCACAAGTTCAGCCACTTTAGAAAACGATCCGGCCCCCCATGACCACACTCATTTGCGATTGCAATCAGACGATGCCCCTGCAGACCCAGAAACTGGGTCAGGCACTGGGTGAGTCGCTGACGCTGCACAGCACCCTTTGCCGCAGAGAAGCGGGCGCTTTTCAAAAGGCCATTCAGTCGGGCCAAGAAGTGGTGGTGGCTTGCACACAAGAGAAAAAACTTTTTTCAGAACTGGCCGTTCAAACTGAAGGTGCCACTTCGCCCATCAAGTTCGTCAATATTCGAGAAATGGGTGGGTGGAGCCGAGATGCCCAAAACGCCAGCCCCAAGTTGGCTGCACTCTTGGCAGCAGCGCACTTGCCAGAACCAGATCCTGTGCCTGCAGTGCCTTTCAAAAGTGAAGGCCGATTACTGATCATTGGCCCCCTTGATCAAGCCGAAAAAGCGGCGGCCTTGGTGTCAGATGTTTTGCAGGTGGTGATCTTTTCTCAGGGTGCTGGTGAAGCCGGCGGCGCACAGACAAGACAATACCCCGTCATTGCAGGGCAGTTGCAAAAACTGACGGGATGGCTAGGCGCATTTAGTGTGTCTTGGACCGAAAACAATCCGATCAATTTGGATTTGTGCACCCGTTGCAATGCTTGCGTGGAGGCCTGCCCCGAAAACGCCATTGGCCTCGACTATCAAATTGACATGAACGCGTGCAATTCAAGCCGCGCATGCGTGAAAGTTTGCCAAGCGGCCGGCGCCATTGATTTCAATCGTGTGCCTGCAGAAGCCACAGAAAATTTTGATTTGATTTTGGACCTCAGAGGCGCTGGCGCAACAGGCCCTGGCTTTTTGCAACACGCGACGCCCCAAGGCTATTTCAAGTGGGATGGCCAAGATCTTTCTACCCTGCTCAAGTTGCGCGACATGGTGGGCGAGTTTGAAAAACCCAAGTTCTTCGCCTACAAGCAAAAGCTTTGCGCGCACAGCCGCAACGAAACCGTGGGTTGCAATGCGTGCGTTGACATTTGTTCAGCCGAGGCTATTTCAAGCGATAAATCGCGGCAACAAATTAAAGTCAATCCCAACCTTTGTGTGGGCTGCGGTGCGTGCACCACAGTGTGTCCTACAGGTGCACTGACCTTCGCTTACCCCAAAGCACAAGAGCAAGGTTTGAAAATCAAAACCTTGTTGTCCACCTACCATGCTGCTGGCGGAAAAGATGCCACGCTCTTGCTCCATAGCCAAGAGGGGGGTCAAGCTTGCATCGAAGCATTGGGCCGCTCAGCCCAATTGAAATTGGCACAGGGCGTGCCGGCCAATGTGATTCCCATGTCTTTGTGGCACACCGCCAGTTTGGGCTTGGAAGTTTGGCTCACAGCCATTGCCTATGGCGCCAAACAAGTCTTGGTGCTCAACACCCACGAAGAAGCACCCCAATATGTGGAGGGCTTAGAAGCACAAATGGCGGTTGCCCAAAGTTTGTTGGCGGGCTTGGGCTACACCGGTGAGCATTTTCAAATCATCAAGGCCAAGAGTGCCATGGATTTGGATGCCAGTTTGCAGGCCAACTTACAGGCGCAGAAACAAGCGTCTGCAAAGAACAACCATCAAGTACCCGCCGTGTTCGCCAAATATGCAGTAGCCCCAGAAAAGCGCGGCACGCTTGAACTGGCCTTGGACCATTTGAGCGAACACGCCCCTGCAGTTTTAAATGATGCCAACAAAGTCATCGACCTGCCTAAACCTGCACCTATGGGAAGTTTGAAAGTCAATGCCGACAAATGCACGCTGTGCTTAAGTTGCGTCAGTGCCTGCCCAGCCAGTGCGTTGCAAGACAACCCTGAGTTGCCGCAATTGCGCTTCATTGAGAAGAACTGCGTGCAATGTGGTCTCTGTGCCACTACATGCCCAGAGGACGCCATTGAGTTGGTACCGCGTTTCTTGCGCACCCCAGAGCGCAAGCAAGCGCAGGTGTTGAACCAATCGCAGCCCTACGGCTGTGTGAAATGCGGCAAACCCTTTGGCACCTTGAAGGCCATCGAAGCCATGTTGGGCAAATTGGCTGGCCACAGCATGTTTCAAGGCGCGGCCTTGGAGCGTCTCAAAATGTGTGGCGACTGCCGAGTGATTGACATTTATTCAAATGCTGACGAAGCCAAAATTGCGAATATTCCTCCCAAGGGCTGAAGCTTTTTACGCCAGCCCAGAAATTTTTACTGAATTAAAACGCCATGACTTCTAACTTGCTATCTTCCTCAGCGCTAGACGAAGAAACCGCGCGCGCAGAAATTTATGGCTTGTTAGCCCAACTTTTCTACCAGGTGCCATCACCTGAATTGCTGGCGCAAATGCGTGTAGCGGTGACCGACGCGCCTGTGGCTGGGGGATTTTTGGAAGAGCCTTGGAGGCAAGTGGTTGCGGCTGCCCGCCAATGCTCGGACGATGAAATTGCCAATGAATACAACAAGCTGTTTGGAGGGGTGGGTAAACCCGAAGTCTATTTGTATGCCTCGCATTACGTCAGTGGCTTCCTAAACGACAAGCCAGTGGCCCGTTTAAGGGATGATTTGGCCGCTCTGGGCCTGGAGCGAGACGACAGCATGGTCGAGACCGAAGATCATTTTGCTTGCCTGTGCGAAGTGATGCGGTATTTGATTGCGGGCGACGACGTGTCGGTCTCCAACTTGACGCACCAAGGGACTTTTTTCGCAGCACACATTCAGCCTTGGGCTCATGAGATGACCGAGGCCATTGCCAAACACCCTGCGGCGAAATTTTTTGCAACTCTGGCGGAATTTACGCAAGCGTTTCTAGGCATTGAAACGCAAGGTTTCGACTTGTTAACTTAGGCCAGTTCGCCTAAGGGTTTTCCCATTGTTTCTCTCTTGTAACCTGATACGATAGCCAGCGTATGCAAAGCATTTCCTAAGCATCTTTCGAGGAAACATTCATGAGTTCTCAAAATCCAAAAGTTACTCGTCGCACATTGTTTGCCGGCGCTGGAACAGTCGGTGTTGTGGCTGCGGCCACTAGCCTCCTACCTCAAGTTCAAGATTTAGCGCCACAAGCTATCAAGAAAGCCAAACCCGAGCGCGGTGGTGGCTACGAGCTCTCAGAGCACGTCAAGCGTTACTACAAGACCACTTTGGTCTAAGTCCTTTCTCAAACACTCACCTCTGCTGGAGAGTTTCATGTTGTTGACCAAAAAGAATTCTGGCACCTCTGGTGCGCCATCGTCACCGTTTGTGCACAGCCTGCGCCGTGGCCTCACTCAAGCACTGCCCACACTCGACCGTCGCACCTTTTTGCGCCGTTCTGGTTTGGGTGTGGGTGTGGGCTTAGCCGCATCGCAACTTAGCTTGGTGAAAAAAGCCGAAGCCGGTATGACAAACGGAAGTGCAATGGGTGCTGGCAAAGTAGAAGTCAAGCGCACCATTTGTACCCATTGTTCAGTCGGCTGCGCGGTAGACGCGGTGGTTGAAAACGGTGTCTGGGTTCGCCAAGAGCCGGTGTTCGACTCCCCCATTAACTTAGGCGCTCACTGCGCCAAAGGTGCTGCATTGCGCGAACACGGTCATGGCGAATATCGCCTGCGTTACCCCATGAAGTTGGTCAAGGGCAAATACGAGCGTATCAGCTGGGACGTGGCTTTGAAAGAAATCAGCGAACGCATGATGGACCTGCGCAAAACCAGCGGCCCTGACAGCGTTTACTACGTTGGCTCCTCCAAGCACAACAACGAACAAGCGTATCTCCTGCGCAAATTTGTGAGCTTCTGGGGCACCAACAACACCGACCACCAAGCGCGTATTTGCCACTCCACCACAGTAGCTGGTGTGGCCAATACGTGGGGCTACGGCGCCATGACCAATTCGTACAACGACATGCAAAACAGCAAGTGCGCCATGTACATTGGCTCCAATGCTGCCGAGGCTCACCCCGTCAGCATGTTGCACATGTTGCATGCCAAAGAAAACGGCTGCAAGATGATCGTGGTCGACCCGCGTTTCACACGCACAGCGGCCAGGGCTGATGAATTTGTTCGCATTCGCTCCGGCACCGACATCCCCTTCTTGTTTGGTTTGCTCTACCACATCTTCAAAAATGGATGGGAAGACAAGAAGTACATCAACGACCGTGTGTTCGGCATGGAGGCTGTCAAAGCCGACATCATGGCCAAATGGACACCCGACAAGGTGGAAGAAGCTTGCGGCGTCAAAGAAGCGCAAGTGTTCAAAGTAGCCAAGATGCTGCACGACAACAACCCCAGCACCATCGTGTGGTGCATGGGCCAAACACAACACACCATTGGCAACGCCATTGTTCGCGCCTCTTGCATTTTGCAATTGGCTTTGGGCAACGTGGGCAAGACGGGTGGCGGCACCAACATTTTCCGCGGCCACGACAACGTGCAAGGCGCTACCGATGTGGGCCCTAACCCCGATTCATTGCCCGGCTATTATGGTTTGGCAGAAGGTTCTTGGAAGCACTTTGCCAAGGCTTGGGATGTCGATTTTGAATGGATCAAAGGCCGCTACGCATCACCCGCCATGATGGGCAAAAACGGCATCACCGTATCACGTTGGATCGATGGCGTGCTCGAGAAAAATGAGCTCATTGACCAAGACAGCAACTTGCGCGGCGTGTTCTTCTGGGGTCATGCCCCCAACTCTCAAACACGCGGTTTGGAAATGAAGCGTGCCATGGACAAGCTTGACTTGTTGGTGGTGGTCGATCCTTATCCGTCTGCTACAGCCGCCATGGCAGCCATGCCAGGCAAGCCTGAAGATGTGAACCCCAACCGTGCGGTGTACTTGTTGCCTGCAGCCACACAATTTGAAACCAGCGGTTCATGCACCGCTTCCAACCGCTCCATTCAATGGCGCGAAAAGGTCATAGAGCCTTTGTGGGAAAGCCGCTCCGATCACATGATCATGTACCAGTTGGCCGAGAAGCTGGGCTTTGGCAAAGAGTTGGTCAAAAACTACAAGATGCAAAAAGTCAAAGGCATGGACGAACCCGTGCCTGAAGACATCTTGCGCGAAATTAACAAGAGCGTTTGGACCATTGGCTACACCGGCCAAAGTCCAGAGCGCCTCAAAGCGCACATGCGCAACATGCATTTGTTCGATGTCAAAACGCTCAAATCTAAGGGCGGCAAAGACAAAGAAACAGGCTATGACTTCGGCGACGATTACTTCGGTTTGCCATGGCCTTGCTACGGCACGCCCGAACTCAAGCACCCAGGTTCGCCTAATTTGTACGACACCTCCAAGCACGTCATGGAAGGCGGCGGTAACTTCCGCGCCAACTTTGGCATTGAGCGTGAAGGCAAATCATTGTTGGCTGAAGACGGCTCACACTCCAAGGGTGCCGACATCACCACTGGCTACCCCGAGCTCGATCACGTGTTGCTCAAAAAGCTCGGCTGGTGGGGCGAGCTTACTGAAGCCGAATCCAAAGCTGCCGAAGGCAAAAACTGGAAGACCGATTCTTCTGGCGGCATGATTCGTGTGTTCATGAAGAACCACGGCTGCCACCCGTTTGGCAATGCCAAGGCTCGTGCAGTGGTTTGGAACTTCCCAGATCCTATTCCTCAGCACCGCGAGCCACTGTATGGCACCCGTCCCGACATGATGGCCAAGTACCCCACGCACGACGACAGAAAAGCATTCTGGCGCTTGCCCACTTTGTACAAAACCATTCAAGACAAAAACATTGCCGACAAGGTGCATGAGAAGTTCCCGCTCATCATGACTTCAGGTCGTTTGGTGGAGTACGAAGGCGGCGGCGAAGAAACTCGTTCCAACCCTTGGCTGGCCGAGTTGCAGCAAGAAATGTTTGTCGAAATCAATCCGCAAACAGCTTCTAAGCGCGGCATTCGCAACGGCGATCGGGCTTGGGTTAAGTCACCCACGGGTGCACGTTTGAATGTGCAAGCCTTGGTCACCGAGCGCGTTGCGCCCGATACCGTGTTCTTGCCCTTCCACTTCTCAGGACGTTGGCAAGGTGCTGACATGCTGGCGCATTATCCGAATGGCGCAGCGCCTATCGTGCGCGGTGAAGCCGTCAACACGGCCACCACGTATGGCTACGACAGCGTCACCATGATGCAAGAATCAAAAACCACCGTTTGCGATGTGGAGAAAGCGTAAAGCTTTCCACACACACAGGAGTAAAACATGGCAAGAATGAAATTTATCTGTGATGCAGAGCGCTGCATTGAATGCAATGGTTGCGTCACGGCTTGTAAAAACGAACACGAAGTGCCTTGGGGCGTCAATCGCCGCCGCGTGGTCACTTTGAACGACGGTGTGCCTGGTGAGAGATCAATCTCTGTGGCGTGCATGCACTGCTCAGATGCCCCTTGCATGGCAGTTTGCCCCGTCAACTGTTTCTATCGCACCGAAGAGGGTGTGGTCTTGCACGACAAAGACGTCTGCATTGGTTGTGGCTATTGCTCCTATGCCTGCCCGTTTGGTGCACCGCAGTTTCCAAGCGCTGGCACCTTTGGTGTTCGCGGCAAGATGGACAAGTGCACCTTCTGTGCGGGTGGCCCAGAAGCCAATGGCAGCCAAGCCGAATTTGAAAAATATGGTCGTAACCGTTTGGCTGAAGGCAAGTTGCCTGCTTGCGCTGAAATGTGTTCTACCAAAGCCCTGCTCGCTGGCGATGGCGACGTCGTGGCCGACATCTTCCGCAACCGTGTGGTGCAACGTGGCAAGGGCGCAGAGGTTTGGGGCTGGGGCACCGCTTACGGCAGCAAAACCGATGCGAAAGGTGCCAAATCATGAGCAACTTGAAACGAATCTCAGGTCTTGTCAGCGCTTTGCTTTTGGTAACAGGCCTTACAGCTTGTGGCGACAAAGCCCAAGAACTGGCCGGCCAGCCTAAGTTGGACGCCGCCCCTTACACAGGCACAGGCGTGAAGGTGTTCACCGAGTCTGACTGGAAAGCGGGCGACAAGAACAGCTGGGCCCAGCAACTCAAAACTCGCGCCCAATATGGGCAAAACGATCACTCGCGATCCAACTGAACGTGGGAGAGCAAGCATGAACCGATCTTCGGTAATGAAACAGATCAAGACCCAACTCATGGGTGCTTTGATCTTTGGCGCGGCCTTCAGTGTGTCGGCGCAAACAGCTGCCAAACCTGCAGCGCCTGAAAGCAAAGCAGTGGCCGCTGAGGCACCCCAAGCAGCTGCTCTGGGCGTGAAAAGTGCCAACATATTCTCCATTGCGCCCGATGCCAACACCGATCCAAAGTACGCTGACCAAAACAATGGTGAGCGCGACAAGGTTCAACCTGGCAACAACGCACCTATGTGGCGACAAGTAGGCGCTGGAGTGAATGGTTACACCAGTTTGCCTGCATCGGTAGCACCGGAAGCGGGCAACCTCATTCAACCCTTTGTGCAATACCCTGGCTCTAAGCTCACCACAGCGGGTGAGGCATGGCGGCAAGTTCGCAACAACTGGATCATTCCCTACGGTGGCTCTTTGTTGCTGATTGTTACTTTGGCTATTGCCTTGTTCTACTACGGCAAAGGCACCATGAAGCTTCACGGTGCAGAAACAGGTCGCAAGATTGAGCGCTTTACGCCGCTAGAGCGTGCTGCCCATTGGACCAACGCCATTGCCTTTGTTTTGTTGGCCGTCTCAGGTGTGGTCATGGCTTTTGGCAAGTATTTCATCTTGCCCGTCATTGGTACCACCTTGTTTGGTTACTTCACTTATTTCCTGAAAAACGTTCACAACTTTGCTGGCCCCTTGTTTGCTGTGTCGCTCATCATCGTGTTTGTCACTTTCCTCAAAGACAATTGGCCTAGCAAGGAAGACATCACTTGGCTTCTAAAGGGTGGCGGCATGTTCTCAGGCCACGAAGTGCCATCACACCGCTTCAATGCAGGCGAAAAAGTGGTGTTCTGGTTTGGCGTACTGGGCTTGGGCGTCATTGTGGTGGCCTCTGGCTTGGTACTCGATATGCTCATTCCTGGCCTTATCTATGAGCGCAGCACCATGCAAATTGCCAACATGATTCATGGTGTGTCCACTGTGCTAATGATGGCCATGTTCTTGGGCCACATCTACATGGGCACCATTGGCATGCAAGGCGCATTCAGCGCCATGCGCGAAGGCTATGTCGATGAAACTTGGGCCAAAGAGCATCACGAACTTTGGTACAACGACATCAAAGCAGGAAAAATTCCTGCACAAAGATCTCCCGAAGCAGTGGCCCATGGTGGCGCGGCTTCCACATCGGCATCCGTCTGAAGTAAGAGGACTTAAATCATGAAAAAATCATTGATCAGCTTGGCTACTTTGGTACTGGCTTCTTTGTTCAGCGTTTCTGCAATGGCCAAGTTGCCAGCGCCCAGTGACGAAGCCAAAGCCAAGGCGGCAGAGGCAGCCGCTAAAACAGCCCACGGCAACAAAGTGGCAGATTTTCAATTGTGCAAGTCACGCGAAAAAGTTGCGGCGCATTACTACAAAACGGCCAAGGCCAGTGGCAAGCCTACTAACCCGCCTGTCGCTACCCCTGCCTGTGCAGATCCAGGTCCCTTTGTGGCCGCTGCACCGGCCGCGCCTGCTGCTGTAGCAGCAGCACCTGCCGCTGCTGCTAAGCCTGCAGCCCCAGGCGCTGCACCCGCCCCAGCCGCTGCTGCGCCTGCCAAAAAGTCCTGATTTTTCCCTGAATTCATCAGGTTGAAAGTCCCTCGCTGCAAAAGCGTGGGACTTTTTGCGTTAGGCTCACGCCTGAATCTTTGATTGACCCATGTTGCAAACTCCTCCCCTTAAACCCAGACTGACCCAAGCTCGCGCAGAATTGACGCGTCAAATCAGTGTGGTCAATGAGTTTGGTGAAACATCCCAAGTGCACATTCCAGCAGAGCGTGCGCTCACCGTCTATTTAGACAAAAAAGAGTTGGTCACGCTCATGACCTTGGGTGCCAGCCCCGAACACTTGGTTTTGGGTTTCTTGCTAAACCAACGTTTGATTCAATCGGTGAATGAAATTGAATCCGTCACCGTTGACTGGTCCTTAGGCGAAGGCGAAATGGGACAACCTGGCGTAGCAGCCATTAAAACGCGCGATGGCCTGAGCCAAGCTGGCCCTAAAACGGCAGCGCGTGTGGTCACAACTGGCTGTGGACAAGGCAGTGTGTTTGGAGATTTGGTCAGCGACATTGATGCCATTCAATTGCCCGCCGATGCTTACATCACGCAGGCTACTTTGTACGCCTTGGTCAACGCCATCCGCATTCAAGAAACCACTTACAAATCTTCTGGCTCTGTGCATGGCTGTGCCTTGTTCAAAGGACCAGACATGCTCATGTTTGTTGAAGATGTGGGCCGTCACAATGCCGTTGATACCATTGCCGGCTGGATGGTCATGAACGATGTCAGCGGTCACGACAAAGTTTTTTACACCACGGGCAGGCTCACCAGCGAGATGGTCATCAAGTCAGCGCAGATGGGTGTGCCTATTGCCGTATCGCGCAGTGGCATTACCCAAATGGGTTTGGAAGTGGCCGAGCGAGTGCAGCTTTGCGCCATTGGCCGTGCGACCAACAAGCGCTTCTTGTGTTTCAGCGCAACGCACAGATTGAAGTGGCAAGCCGAGCTGGCGGAAGGTGTGACAAGCAAGGCCGTGATTCAAGATGCCATCTGAAGTTTCTAAAGCGCCCTTAAGCTCTTCTTCAGTTGTCTTGAGCACGCATTCATGGCAGCGCTCGTTTCAATTAGGCCTGCGCAATCTTTGGCGAGATTTACGTTCCGGCGAATTGAATTTGCTCATTGTGTCAGTGGTCTTGGCAGTTGCTGCGCTGACAGCGGTTGGATTTTTTTCTGATCGACTTCAAGCTGGTTTATGGCGAGACGCCAAACAGCTCTTGGGCGGTGATGCTGTGGTGGTCAGTGACAAACCCACAGCCGAATATTTTCAGAAAAAGGCCCAAGAATTGGGCCTTAAAACCAATGCCACCTTGAGCTTTCCCAGCATGGCGCGCGCAGACGATGCCAAAGGCGGCGAAACCAAATTGGTGGCTTTGAAAGCGGTGTCTGAAGGCTATCCCTTGCGGGGGCAAATGAGTTTGCAAAATTCACACAGTGGTAGCGCTCCCAACAATCAAGCGGCTACTCGCCTAACCCGTGATGTACCTCAAGCTGGTCAAGCTTGGGTTGACCCTTCTTTGCTGGAAGTGATGAACCTTCAGGTGGGTGATGCCATTTGGCTGGGCGACAAGTCTTTCCAAATTGCGGCACTCATTCACCGTGAGCCAGACCGTGGCGCCGCCTTTATGAATTTTGCACCCAGGGTCATGATTCACCAAGCCGATGTGCCAGCCACGGGCTTGATTCAACCAGCCAGTCGTGTTTCTTATCGGATGGCCGTTTCGGGTGATGTGTCACAGGTGAATGTGCAGCAGTTTTTAAAATGGGCTCGGGCGGAAGTCGACAAGCCAGAAGTGCGCGGCATGCAAGTTGAGTCCATGGAAAGCGGTCGTCCTGAAATGCGCCAAACCCTAGACCGCGCAGAAAAGTTTTTGAATTTGGTTGCGCTGCTCGCTGCCTTGTTGTGCGCTGTGGCTGTTGCACTGGCAGCCAGAACCTTTGCAAGCAAGCACCTCGATGCTTGTGCCTTGTTGCGCGTCTTGGGGCAGAGTCAAAAAACCTTGTCTGTGGCTTATGCCTTTGAATTCATCACCGCTGGCATGGTGGCCAGCTTTTTAGGCGTGCTGTTGGGTTATGGCGTTCATCACGCTTTTATATGGCTTTTGGCGGGATTGGTCGATGCACAACTGCCGCCCAGCTCCTTCGCACCTGCCCTGTTGGGCTTGGGCATGGGCCTGACCTTGTTGCTGGCCTTTGGCCTACCACCCGTTTTGCAGCTGGCCAAAGTTCCAGCGATGCGTGTCATACGCCGAGACATGGGTGGTCTGCAAGCTGCGTCTGTGGGTGTTTTACTCACAGGCTTACTCGGTTTTGCTGGCGCCCTCATGTGGGCCAGTCGTGATTTGAAGTTGGGCCTGATGACAGTCGGTGGTTTTGCAATGGCCACCTTGTTATTTGCAGGTGCCACTTGGTTGGTTTTGAAACTCTTGCGCAAATGGGTGCCATCAGATACCGCGCCACGATGGCTTCTGTTGGCCACCCGCCAAGTGATGGCGCGCCCCGTCTATGCAGTGGTTCAAGTCAGCGCATTGTCGATTGGATTGTTGGCCTTGGTCTTGTTGGTTTTGCTGCGCACCGATCTCATCAACAGCTGGCGCAAGGCCACACCCGTGAATGCGCCAGATCGATTTGTCATCAACATTCAGCCCGATCAAACACAAGCTTTTCAAGCCTCGCTGAAGCAAGCCAATGTGACAGGCTACGATTGGTACCCCATGATTCGCGGCCGCTTGGTAGCCGTCAACGGCAACGAGGTCAGCCCGTCAGATTACACCGATGACCGGGCCAAAAGAATGGTCGACCGCGAATTTAACTTGTCTGCGCGCTCAGTCAAACCCGAAAACAATCCCGTGGTTCAAGGCCAATGGAAAGAAGGCGAGCGCGATGCGGTGAGTATTGAAATCGGCATTGCCAAAACACTCGGCTTGAAAATGGGCGATCGTTTGCGATTTGATGTGGGCGGTGTGATTTCAGAAGGGCGCGTCACCTCTTTTAGAAAAGTCGACTGGGGCTCGATGCGCGCCAACTTCTTTGTGATCTATCCGGTAGACAATTTGCCCGATGTGCCCTTGAGTTACATGGCTGCATTTAAAACCCCTGATGTGCCTGCTTTCGAGCGCAACATGCTTCAACAATTTCCCAATGTCACCAGTGTTGACTTGCGAGCCACGTTCACCCAAATTCAAAACGTATTGGACCAAGTCATTCGAGCGGTTGAATTTTTATTTGCTTTCACCTTGATGGCGGGCTTGTTGGTGCTGACCGCCGCTGTCACTTCCACGCGTGAAGAACGAAAAAGAGAATTCGCGATCATGCGGGCCTTGGGCGCAACTGGCCGTTTACTGAGCCAAGTGCAAACAGCTGAACTCATGGGGGTCGGGCTGTTGGCAGGGTTCTTGGCCAGCTTGGTGGCTGAATTGGTGGGCTGGGGCTTGGCCCGATTTGTTTTTGAATTTGAATGGACGGCATCACTGTGGGTGCCAGCTGCAGGTGCACTCACGGGTGCACTTTTGGCCTGGATTGCAGGGTGGTGGGGCTTGGCGGAAGTGCTCCGGCAGCCTGTGTCACAAACGCTGCGTCAGGCTTCAGAATAAATCAAGAGGGTGTGAGCAGCACCACCAAAGCGCCTGCGCCGCCTTCTGCCGGTTTGGCTTGTACAAAGGCCATCACTTGGTTTTTTTGCACCAGCCAACTGTGCACTTTGGATTTGAGCACTGGCGTTTTGCCAGGAGAGCCCAAACCTTTGCCATGCACCACTCGAATACACCGAATACCGTGTTTGTGCGCCTCGCGAATGAAGGTGGTTAAGGCCAAGCGAGCCTCATCGCTGCGCAAGCCATGCAAATCAATTTCACGTTGAATGGCCCATTCGCCTTTTCGCAATTTGCGCGTAACCTCTGTGCCCACACCTGGCCTGCGAAAACTCAGTGCATCGTCGGTGTCGAGCAAAGTGCTGACGTCGAACTCATCGCTTAGTGAGTCTTGAATGACCTTGGCTTCGTCTTTTTGAAGCTGGGTGGCCACGGGTTCGCGCGGCGTTCTGGGAAGGTGTGCTTTGTTGTGAACAGGCAATGGCGCTACCTTGCCGATGGCGCGTGCAAACAGGTTTTTATCTGCCTCTGCTTTTCGAATGGCCGCCGCGCGCGCGGCTTCCTCAGCTACTGCTTTGGCCTGCGCCGCCGCAATTTGCTTTTGAACCAGTTTGAGATCTTGAAGCGATTGGAATTTCACCATCCAATGGTGCCACAAGCTGCAAGCGTTTTAGCTGTTGGCTTATAAAACGCCTTGCTCGGCCATGGAGAAGGCCTGACCCGGGCCCACAATGACATGGTCTAACACCCTGACATCCACCATAGCCAAAGCAGACTTCAAACTGTGGGTTAGGTGCAAATCGGCAGGGCTAGGGTGCACCGAGCCACTGGGATGGTTGTGCGCCAACACCACCGCGGCGCTGTGGTGATGGAGGGCCCGAAGGACCACTTCACGGGGGTACACGCTGGTTTGGCTGAGCGTGCCCCGAAACAAAGTTTCCATGCACACCAGCTTGTGTTGAGAATCTAGGAACAGCATGGCAAACACCTCGTGTGTTTTGTGCGCCAAATGAAGTTGTAAATAAAGCTGAACGCTGCTGGCGCTTTGCATGACCTCCCGGGTGCTGAGTTGCTGGGCCATGGCACGCTTGGCCAATTCCATGACGGCCAAGAGCTCGGATTGTTTGGCAGGCCCTAGGCCTTTGATGGCAGTTTGTTGCGCCGGCGGAGTGAGCAGCAAATTGGCCAGACCGCCGCTGGCCACTAACATGTCTTGCGCCAATTGCAGCACATTGCGGCCAGCCACCCCCGTTCTGAGCAACAGGGCCAAAAGCTCGGTATCGCTTAAAGCGCCGGGCCCACGGGTGAGCATTTTTTCGCGGGGACGGGTGTCTGGGGGTAATTCTTGGAAGTTCATGGGCTTTCTGAAGAGATAAATGCCCCAGATTCAGGCTTTTGGGGGCGAAAGCCGCAGAAGCTTTTTACAATGGCGCATTCGACTCTTGGAGTCTGAACCCAAAGCCTTCTCCATGGTGCGGTTTGGATTTGCATTAGCCTGCATTGAATTGCGCTTGATGCGCCTTCAATGCGCATTTCTCAGAATTAAGTTTTATGACCACAGTCCAAGCTGGATCTTTTTTAACCTTGCATTACCGATTGGCAGGACCGCAGGGCACGCTCATCAATACCTTTGAAGACAAGCCTGCCACCCTGTCCTTGGGCTCTGGCGAGTTGTCGCCTGGTATGGAAGCTGCCTTGATGGGCTTGGAAGAGGGCGTTCGCACGACTTTCGAATTGGCCTCGGGTGTGGCTTTCGGCGATCGCAACCCAGACATGCAGCAATGGGTGGCGCGCAAGTTGTTGGCGCAATTGGGTGCAGCACAAGAACACTATGTGCCTGGCGATGTGGTTCAATTCCCTACACCCGATGGTCATGGCACTTATGCCGGTGCTGTGGTGCAAGTGGCCGATGATGGCGCAGTCTTGTTTGACTTCAATCACCCCTTGGCGGGGCATCCCGTCACGTTTGAAGTTCATGTGATTGGTATTTTGTAAATCTACTTCAAGCAGATGAAAGCAAATATGGGCGTACAAGAAATTTTATTGGCTGAACCGCGTGGCTTTTGTGCCGGCGTCGACCGTGCCATCGACATTGTGGAAGCGGCCATTGCCAAATTTGGCAGGCCTATTTATGTGCGCCATGAAATTGTGCACAACACCTATGTGGTGAACGACCTTAAAACCAAAGGCGCCATCTTCATTGAAGAGTTAAGCGACGTGCCGCCAGGAGCCACGCTGGTTTTCAGTGCGCATGGTGTAAGCAAAGCAGTGCAGGCTGAAGCAGAGGCCCGGGGCTTCACAATCTTTGATGCCACCTGCCCCTTGGTCACCAAGGTGCATGTCGAAGTCGCCAAGCTGCACAAAGAAGGCTACGAGTTCATCATGATTGGGCACAAAGGCCACCCCGAAGTGGAAGGCACCATGGGCCAATTGCCCAATGGCATTCACTTGGTAGAAGACTCGGACGATGTGCTCAAGGTTCAACCCAAACAGACAGAACTTTTGGCCGTTGTCACGCAAACCACTTTGAGCGTGGACGATGCAGCAGAAATTTTATTGGCAGTGAAGAAGCGTTTTCCCAGTGTGCGTGAACCTAAGCAACAAGACATTTGCTATGCCACCCAAAACCGGCAAGATGCCGTCAAACTCATGAGCCCTCAAGTTGATGTGGTGGTGGTGGTGGGCAGCCCCACCAGTTCCAATAGCAACCGTTTGCGTGAGTTGGGAAGCCGCTTGGGCGCAGACAGCTACATGATTGACAGTGCCGACGAGCTAAAAAATGAATGGTTTGAGGGCAAACACCGAGTGGGCCTCACTGCGGGTGCTTCTGCCCCTGAAGTGCTGGTACAAGATGTCATTACCCGCTTGCGCGCCTTGGGTGCCACGTCCATTCGCAAATTGGACGGCGTGACTGAGACCATCAAATTTCCCTTGCCCAAGGGACTAAAATTAGACGATGGCCATTGATTTTTTGGCTGCATAACTTTTATCAAAATGCTAGATATTCTCTTTCTCCGAAAAGACTTAGACGCCGCAGTAGCGCGTTTAGAGACTCGCAAAACACCGCAAGCTTTTTTGAATGTAGAAAAGTTTCGTGCTTTAGAAACAGAGCGCAAAACTTTGCAAACGCGCACCGAAGAATTGCAAAGCCAACGCAACAGCTTGTCCAAGCAAATTGGCATGTTGAAAGCCAAGGGCGAAAGCACAGACCAGGTCATGGCCGATGTGGCCAGCATCAAAACAGAACTGGATACATCTGCCTTGCGCTTGGATGCATTGCAGGCAGAAATTCAAGACATGCTTTTAGCCGTGCCCAATTTGCCGCACGAAAGTGTGCCTCTGGGAGCTGACGAACACGGTAACGTGGAAGTGCGTAAGTGGAGTATGGACGGCAAAGGCCCCAAGGCCTTTGACTTTGAGGTGCGAGATCACGTTGACATTGGCGAGAAACTGGGCCTGGACTTTGACATTGGCATCAAACTGTCTGGCTCACGTTTCACATTCATGCGCGGTCAAATTGCACGCATGCACCGAGCTCTGGCGCAGTTCATGTTGGACACACAAACACAGCAGCACGGCTACACAGAGTGTTACACGCCTTACATTGTCAACGCAGACACTTTGCGAGGCACGGGCCAGTTGCCTAAGTTTGAAGGCGATTTGTTTGCTGCCAAAAAGGGCGGGCAAGATTCTGAAGAAGGCGCAGAAAGCCAAGCGCTGTATCTGATTCCCACTTCAGAAGTGACCTTGACCAATGTGGTTCGCGATGAAATTTTGGCAGAGTCAGATTTGCCCATGAAGCTCACAGCGCATACGCCTTGCTTCCGCTCAGAAGCGGGCAGTGCTGGGCGCGATACACGTGGCCTCATTCGCCAGCACCAGTTTGACAAAGTCGAGATGGTGCAAATTGTTCATCCAGAAAAAAGCTATGAAGCGCTGGAAGAAATGACGGGGCATGCAGAAGCTATTTTGCAGAAACTGGGCTTGCCTTATCGCGTCATGCTGTTGTGCTCTGGCGATATGGGTTTTGGTGCTACCAAAACTTATGATTTGGAAGTTTGGGTGCCTGCTCAAGCCACTTATCGTGAGATCAGTTCGTGTTCTAACTGCGAGGCGTTTCAAGCACGTCGTTTGCAAGCGCGATTTAAAAATGCGCAGGGCAAGAATGAGCTGGTGCACACCTTGAACGGTTCTGGTTTGGCTGTCGGCCGTGCGTTAGTGGCTGTGCTGGAAAATTATCAAAATGCAGACGGTTCTGTAACGGTGCCTGAGGTGCTGCGGCCTTACATGGGTGGCATGACAGAATTGCGCGCTTAACGGCGGCTGATAGAATTTGCGGCAGTGACCAGCCGCAATGTTGAGTGCAGGAGAAGTGGCAGAGTGGTCGAATGTACCTGACTCGAAATCAGGCGTGGTGGCAACATCACCGTGGGTTCGAATCCCACCTTCTCCGCCAAGTAAATAGCCTCGCTAAATTGCGGGGCTATTTTTTTGCTGAGCTCGCTGGGTGAGGGTGTATTGGGCGGGCGCCTCATGCTGGGGTACCAGAAATCGTTGCCCGCCCAATACACCCGCACCCAGACTGCGAACAGTAGCTTCAGCCGGCAGAAACTACCTTCCACCACTTTGCAAAAGAATCACAACGCCGGTCAACCTGCGGAAACAAACAGGGTGTCATTTCACTCAACATGGTTGCAGGCAAGAATGTCGAAACATGCGCCTCACTGAAACCACTCACCTGATTTGCACCTTCCAGCGCGGCAATGATTGACGAAGTATTTCCATACCAACGCTCCGTCGTAAGTTCCGCCATCCGAGAGTTGACAAACTGCCACCGCTTTTCACGCCAAGGCCAAGCGAGGTGAAACTCCGCGACGTACACGCCAATAATGACCGTGCTGGCGGAAAGATGCTCAGGCAACTCACCTAGGCTCCAAGGATGAACCAGCCAAACATCACGACCACTCACCGTACTTGAGTTAGGTGAATTCAGGTTGAGATGAGTCGGAGGCTGCGTGAACAACTGGGGCTCGTCAATTGCAGAGCTATCAGCGCAGACAGACGATAAAGTAACAGGCAAGGGGTCTCTAGCAAGGTGGTCTAACTCTTCGTAAGTGGTGTCAATCACACTCCCTGCGCTGTGCCATGCCAATGGTGCATAACGCGATACGTTTTCTGCATTGAACAGATAAGGCTTATGGCTGCCTGTGCCAGCCACCCACTGCCAGCTCAAATGATTGCTGGCCAGGTCGCCATCTAACAAGTGTCCATACATCCAGTCAGCCCCAGTACGCCAATGTACCTTGCGCAGGTGCACCATGTAACTGGCCAGCCACATGCGTGCATGATTGTGCAAATAGCCAGTGGCATATAAAGTTTTGACAGCCATGTCGATGGCGGCCACACCTGTGCTGGCATGAAGAATGTCAAATGGAATTTCGTCTGCATAGGCTTCGTCGGGCAGCACGCCTTCATGAAGTGACTTGAAGATACCGTTGCCTCGGTGCTGCCAAACATGGCGAAAATATTCACGCCAACCCAATTCAAATACAAACTTATCTTGAGTCTTAACCGAGTGATGCAAGCGCACACCTTCTAAGACTTCTGGCAAGCTGATAAATCCGTGAGTGATATAGGGTGAAAGTTGCGTGACTGCGCCATTCAGTGCATTTCTGCTTCGAGAATATTCTGCAGGATCAACAGATGCAATGCGAGCAAGCGCTGCTTCACGTGTAGGAGGGAAAAGCGTCATGTCAGCTAAATGATTTTGACCGAGGGATAAAACAATTGAGCAGCTGCAAAGGCACCTCAGGCACTTGGGTTTTGAGGTAAGTCCGAATTAAAGGCGCCGCCATCCAAGGCTTGGTATGACCACTCCAAATGCCACGCGGCACAATTTTTGTTTCCTTGTTGTTGGTTTGCAAAGTCACAACTGCTGGCAGCAAGGCTTCAAATTCCACTTCGGCCAAGGTCCAATCGCCCAGCGACCACATGCTGGCTATTTTTGCAGATTGAGATTGTGGCGGACTGTAGGATTGAATGGCGCTCTGAATTACCTCAAAATTGGAACTGCCTTCTTGCAGTTGTGAAACGCTTTCACAGCTTTGAGTGTGTTTCTGCCATTGGTTTTTTAGTTTTCCCAGTACATCAATTTCAATGCCATCTACGACCATCAAATAGCTGTGGTCGGCTGGTTTGAAGCTGATATGCGAGGCGACGACGCCGACCAAAACGATCGCTAACAGGGGTAGGGCTACTTTCTTTTTCATATTCGGGTTTTGGGGCAGAGTTGCTAGATTATTGCTGAGCTCGCTGGGCAAGGGTGTGGTGGATGGGTTCCTCTAATGGCTCACACCAACCTGATAGCATCTCATACCAAGTACCTAGCACAACTCGAAAGCTGAACCTCATGAACTTTACAGTTAATGGAAAAAGCGTCTCTCCAGAAGTAGAACCTCAGATGCCCCTGCTCTGGGTACTCAGAGACACACTGAACCTCACCGGCACCAAGTTTGGCTGCGGCGTTGCTTCTTGTGCTGCCTGCACAGTTCATCAAGATGGACAACCCATTCGTTCATGCGTCACACCTGTAGCCAGCGTGGCCGGTGCCAACATCAAAACCATCGAATCATTGGGCACCCCCGAAAAACCACATCCCTTGCAACTGGCCTGGATCGCAGAACAAGTGCCCCAGTGCGGCTACTGCCAAAGCGGCATGCTAATGGCCGCTGCAGCGCTTCTAGAACGCAAACCCAAGCCTACCGATGCCGACATTGACGAGGCTATGACCAATCTTTGCAGATGCGGCACCTACCAACGCGTGCGCGCAGCCATCCACCGTGCTGCGGGAGCCCTAGTATGAAACGCCGTAACCTTATTCTCAGTGGGCTTGGCATCACTGGTGCTCTTATAGTCGGATGGGGCGTATTGCCTACTCGCTCACGCATAGGCAAGCCTGGCAACATGTTACCTACCGAGGGCGAAGTCGCTCTGAATGGCTGGATCAAAATTGCCAAAGACGGTGGTGTCGTTTTGGCCATGCACCGCAGTGACATGGGGCAAGGCATTCACAATGCTCTTTCTGTGTTGGTAGCAGAAGAACTAGACGTGCCGCTGAAACAAATTCGTTTGGAGCAAGCAGGGCATGACGCCATCTATGGCAACGTGGCCATGTTTGTTGGCACATTGCCTTTTCATCCCATGCAGTCAGAGGGCGTTGACAAGCCATTTGCAGTTCAAAGTGGTCAGTGGATTGTGGGCAAAGTAGCCCGCGAATTGGGCGTCAATGCCACTGGCGGTTCTTCTTCTGTGAAAGACGCTTGGGAACATTTGCGAATGGCGGCTGCCACCACAAAAGCCAGCTTGTGTTTGGCTGCTGCCGATCTATGGAAAGTGCCCTTGGGTGAAGTCAAAGTTAAAGACGGTGTAATCAGCCACGCCTCTGGAAAGTCTGCACATTTTGGTGAATTTGCAAATGGTGCTGCTGCGCAAACACCCCAAAATGTCACCCTGAAAGACCGCAAAGATTGGTCCCTCATTGGCAAGCCCACTGCACGAGCAGATGTGCCAAGCAAAACCGATGGCACAGCAGTGTTTGGCATGGACGTGCGTTTGCCCAATATGCTTTTTGCCAGTGTGGTTCAAGCTCCGAAAATGGGCGGCACTTTAACCAGTTTCGATGCCAAAGAAGCGTTGGCTTTGCCTGGCGTGCTGAAGTGCATTCAGCTGGCCAGTGAGGCGGGCTCAGCGCCAGGCTTTGCAGTACTTGCCAAAACTACTTGGCATGCCAAACAAGCCGCCGACAAAGTCAAAGCCCAGTGGGCGCAGCGTGCTGAAGGTGCCATAGACACAAAGCGCATTGAATCTGAACTCAAAGACAAACTGAAAACCGAAAAGGGTTTCACGTTTCATGAACGAGGTGATGCGGCCAAGGCTGAAAGCAATGCAGCCCGCGTAATTGAAGCGCAGTACAAGGCACCCTATTTGGCGCATGCCACCATGGAGCCCATGAACTGCACGGTGCAATTCAAAGGGGGCTCCATAGAAATTTGGGCGCCCACACAGGTGCCAGGTTTGGCGCGTGCCACTGCTGCCAAGGTGGCCAACGTGTCTGAAGACAAAGTGAAAGTGAATGTCACATTGTTGGGTGGTGGCTTTGGCCGCCGCTTAGAAACCGATGTGGTCGCTCAAGCTACCCAAGTTGCAATGGCTGCCGATGGTGTGCCAATTCAATTGGTTTGGTCGCGTGAAGAAGATATGACACACGACTTTTACCGCCCAATGCATGTTGCGCAATTGAGCGCCGCTTTGAATGCCAAGGGCGAGGTTGAAAGTTTGCGCATCAAGTCTGCAGGCGACGCCATTTCGCCCCGCTGGATATCGCGTGTATTGCCAGCACTGTCTGGGCCTTTCGATGCACCAGATAAAACAACGGCTGAGGGCTTATTTGATTTGCCTTATGGTTTTGCAAATCAACACATGGCCCATGTCTCAACTCGCATGGGTGTACCCATTGGTTTTTGGCGCTCGGTAGGCCACTCTCACAATGCTTTCTTTTCTGAAAGCTTCATCGACGAGCTGGCATTTGAAACCAAACAAGATCCTTTGGCTTTCCGCTTATCTTTGCTGAAAGAGGCGCCGCGTTATGCGGCAGTCCTCAAATTGGCTGCAGAGAAAGCCAAGTGGGGTCAAGCTTTGCCCGTAGGGCATGCTCACGGCTTGGCCTTACACCAGTCTTTTGGATCTATCGTGGCGCAAGTGGCCGAGGTTTCTCTACAGGGCGGTACGCCACGTGTGCACTGTGTGGTGTGTGCCATCGATTGCGGCACAGTTGTCAATCCAGACACAGTGGCGCAGCAAGTTGAAAGTTCGGTGAATTTTGCTTTGAGTGCTGCCTTGTTTGGCAATATTGATATTCAAGATGGCGTGGTTCAACAAACCAATTTCACCAACTACCCCTTGGTGCAAATGGCGCAGTCACCGGCAGTTGAAACTTGGATTGTGCCCAGTACGCATTCACCAGAAGGTGTGGGTGAGCCCGGTGTGCCGCCGTTAGCGCCTGCTGTGGCCAATGCGCTTTTCAAGCTCACAGGCCAAAGAATGCGTTCTTTGCCCTTCAAGGCATAAGCCTACTGCCATACTTTAATTTGCAATTCGTGCAAAATAACACCATGCCAAACTACAAACTCCAAGTGGAAGTCATCCCCCAGTATCTGCCTGAGCAGTCTGATCCTGCCAGCGATCTGTACACATTTGCCTACAGCATCACCATTACGAACAAAGGCAATATTGCTGCGC
>Ga0315909_10000131_pt1 | contig 97540 bp, 92 predicted proteins | sample LakEriMetagenome_11_FD_203527 | JGI IMG/M metagenome (GOLD analysis project Ga0315909, IMG submission 203527) | Freshwater fungal communities from buoy surface, Lake Erie, Ohio, United States - Buoy 2 MA125 | ecosystem: Environmental > Aquatic > Freshwater > Lake | place: USA: Lake Erie, Ohio...
TTTATCTCCATTTTCAGCCTCTTTTACATTGACTTTACAGATTGAATCTAATCGTTGAGCAAATTGTTTTGTAAACATCTCTGGCATATGCTGAACTATTACTATTCCTGGACAATCTGAAGGAAAATCTTCTAACAATACTCTTAATGCTTCTGTTCCACCTGTAGATGCTCCTATAGCAATTACTGTCTCAGTTGTCTGTACCATACTTTTAGAAATACTTTTACTTAAAACAGCATCAGCACTTAATTTTGGTGCCACATCGGTAGAGGTTCTTTCTGTAAATGTTCTTTTTCTAACATTTGATAATGCGGCAGCCTTTACTTTATCACACAAATCAATTTTTGATTGTTCTAATAGTGCCTTTGTATTTACTTTGGGCTTTGCTAAAACTTCAATAGCTCCGTATTCTAATGCAAGTAATGCTGAATCAGTCCCTTTTTCAGTAAGAGTCGAAATTACTACAACAGGTATAGGATGTTGAGACATTAATTTTTTTAAGAAAGTCAAACCATCCATTCTTGGCATCTCAATATCTAAAGTAATAACATCAGGAATACATTCTTTTATTTTTTCGACGGCAATGTATGGATCAGCTGCAACACCTACAATTTCAATTTGAGGATCAGATTCCAGAATTGAAACCAATGTCTGTCTTACCAAAGCAGAATCATCAACAACTAATACCTTTATTTTATTCATTATTTTTCTGTTTTTGTAAGGAATTTCATCATCACTTGTCCAGTTCCTGTATCATATCTTAGTTTACGACCCACTGTCCCTCCTGTATTTTCGGCAATAATTTTAATTCCATGATTTGACAACACTTCTTTTGCTATTTCAATATTACGATCACCAATATTCATCGAACTATCCATTTGATTTGCTCCTCCAAATACTTTTGCAATCATATTTTTTGAAGAAGAACCATTTTTTATCATTTTTTCGATTAATTTCTCAGTTGCAATATTTCCAAATTTTGGAGATGCTAATCCATTTCCATTCCATAAAGGCAACATGTAATGATTAATCCCGCCTATACGTAGCTTAGCGTCAAATAAACAAACTGCAACACATGATCCTAAAATAGTATCAACCATATATTGCTCTCTCTCAGCAAACAAAGCTGATGGATATAAATAATGTTTGTTAAATTCCTCTTCCATTTTTTTCGATTCAAGACTTGATGTCAATTTTTAATTAATTTGAACTCAAATCATATTTTTAAAATCATTTTTATTAAAAAAGCATATCGTCTTCATCTTGATCAAACAAGAAATCATTTCCATCTGCTGAGAAAACGTCTTCTTCTCCATTTGAAGATTCTACTTGCTGAACTTCAATTTTAAACTCACTACCTTCTCCAATTGTACTTTCCAAAGAAATATCTCCTTGTAAAATTTCTAATAGTGCTTTTGTAATACTTAACCCTAAACCATGTCCACCATATGTTTTGGTTGAACCTTCCTCAATTTGATGAAAGCGATCGTATATTTTATCCTTTTGGTCATCGCTAATTCCAATTCCAGAATCTTTTATTGAAAAATGAAGCACATTTTCGTTTACAGAACAATTTATTTCAATTGAACCTGTATATCTATTGAACTGAATTGCATTTGAAATCAAATTACTCAATATCAAATATAATTTCTCAGAATCTGTTTTAAATATAGTTTTGGCTGGAATGGTATTATTAAAAGTTAATGATATTTCTTTTTTAGCAATCTTACTTTTAAATGAATCTACGACAGTATTAATTAAAGATGAAATATCAACAGAAATAACAGAAAGTGGAGATTCTCCTGCTTCTATCTCAGCTGAAAGAAAAATATTTCTCAATTGAAACTCTAAATCAAATGCTTCAGAGAAAATTAGTGAAGCAAATTTTTGCATTGAAGAAACATCCATTTTCCCTTCTGAAATATTTTTTGATAATTCTAATATTGAAGCAATTGGATTATTGATCTCATTTCTAATATTCGATAAAAAATTACTTTTTAAATCTTCAGATGCAATCAATTTTTCATTTACTGTATTTAATTCTTCAATTAAATTACGTTCATCTTCTAACATCTTCTTATTCTCGTCGAATCTTTGTTTCAACTCATTAAGCAACTGCTCATCTGTTAATTGACTTTTCATATTCTTTATTTTAATAATTTATGAAGCAAACTTTAATTTAAATCTAACTTTATTAAGCTAAATTTTTTGAAACATTGTTGGTTTAATTTGCTTTAAAGGAACATCATATCCTGAAATAGATTCTGAATGACCTAAGAAAAAATAACCTCCTTTTTTTAGGTGATTACATAATTTATTAATCACTTTTTCTTGAGTTTCTCTATCAAAATAAATCAACACATTTCTACAGAAAATTAAATCAAAATCATTCGGTACATCGTATGAATTATCCATCAGATTTAATCGCTGAAAACGTGCTTTTGATCTAAGTTCAGGAACAATTCTTACAGTTGGTTTTTCAACATCTTTACCTCTTAATAAATATTTCTTTTTTTGTGACAATGGAATCACATCGACTCTCTCTAAAGGATAAATTGCAGTTGCTGCCTTTTCTAAAATTCTTGTTGAAATATCTGTTCCTAAAATTGAAAAGTCAAAAGGTCTTTTTCCTTCTAAAAATTCACTAATAACAATTGCTATCGTATAAGCTTCTTCACCTGATGAACTTGCAGAACTCCATACTTTAAATGGTTTCTCTGATTTATGATTGTAATGTTCTGGTAAAATAACATCTTTCATAAAATCAAAGTGAGCCGATTCTCTATAAAAGTCTGTTTTATTAGTAGAAACCAAATCAATCATATTTACAATCTCTTCTTCTCCACATTTTCCAGATAAAATAAATTGACAATAATCTCTATACGACTCCATATTATTAATTCTTAATCTAGGTTTCAATCTAGATTCAAGCATTATCTTTTTTGTAATCGGCAATTTTATTCCGTAATTCGTATAGATAAAAGCTGCTAACTTATTAAAGTCACTGTCGCTTAAATTATTTTTTGTATCTAACATAATCCTAATTAAATAAACCGTTTCTAACTGTACATCTCAACAAAAAAGCTACCGAATTAAAAGTATCCCTTTGAGCTCCTGGTTGATGAATGTATTGAAAACTTGGTTGTAAATTTATAAATGCATTCACCTTAATATTATAATTGATTTCAGCTGCAATTTCATTTTTAGCAAACGATTGTTCTTTTACTAAAGTATTATTTACAAATGGGCAAAAAGCTCCTATAGCTAAGACATCTTCTGGACGTTTTCTAAATAAACCTGTATAAGCAAGACCTCCACCAATTGAATAATTATAAAAATTCTGCTTTCCAGGAACATAATCAGCTGTAAAAAATCCGGATAAGAATTGTGCAGAATCTTGATTCTCAAAAAACAATACTTTATCAGCAATCAAATACAAACCATTATTTCCTTTTACGATTGGATGTTCTCCTAATGAATCACTTGAAGTTAAGTCATAAAAAATATTCCCTGTATGATTCCACATTCCTAATTTAACGGAAGATTTCCAAATATCATTTTTTACATTTCTAATCTCAACTTCATTTAAAGCCATAATTCCTTCGCCTTCTTCGAAACTATATGAATCACCATGTATATTAATCGTTTGATTCCCACCTGATCCTTCTGTAATAGCAGATCTATAGTAAAATTTATTTTTATGATATTCCCCTCTAACAGCTAATGCAGTAAAAGGATAAGTAGAAAATGAAGGGACATTAACTGTTATTGCTGGACTTACTCCAAAAGAAGAATTTATAAAATTAAAACCAGTATTTGAATTAGCAAAATCATAATTGATATCGTATTGTCCTCCTAATATTTTAAAATTTTTAAATGTATGTTCATAATAAAAACAGTACATAAAATTTCTAAAATTTAATACGTTACCTTTAGAAAAAGTAATATGTTTTGCTTGAGGAGCTTCCATATTATCAAAGTACTGAGTGTCATGAATATAATCAGCTGAAGGATTGTCTCCGTAGGTATTTATCATGAAAATTGAAAACTTTCCGTTTTTCCACAATTTATTTTCTTCAGTAAAAAGAGTTAATTGAATACCAACAGAACCTAAATAAAACCCATTTGTCTTATTTTTCATAGTAAAACCTCCGAAATCTCCATTCCAAATTTCAAAAGTATGAAGATCTAACCCATGGTCACATCTCAATTCTTTACAAATAGAATCAACACAAACAGTTCTTGTAAGTGATGTATTGTACATTGTATCTATTTGACCATTTAAATTTAAATTAAATAGAATACTAATAATAGCAATTAGTATATTATTTCTCATATGAATAGCATTAGCAATTTTAGAATTTTAATAAAAACTGAATTAATATTATAATTCAGTTTTTATTAAAATTTTTGATAATCATTATCAAGTGAATCAGTTGCATCTATATCAAAATTAAAACCAGATGTAGATTTACTTGACAAACGAGTCTCTTTCATTGAATTATTTGTTGAACTCTTTTTAGTTACTGCTTTTGTTGACTTTATGTTTACAGACCTAGAAAAACTTGAATCCTCTTCAATTTTAAAAAATGAAACTGCCGATTGTAATTCCTCAGCTTGAGCACTAAGCTCTTCTGCACCTGCTGCCATTTGTTCAGCTGTAGCCGCATTCTCTTGAACAACATTATTTAAATTCTGAATAGCATTATTTATCTGCTCTGCTCCTGAACTTTGCTCAATACTAGATGCAGTAATTTCTTGAACTAAATCTGATGTTTTTTGAATATTAGGTACAACTTCACTTAACATTTGACCAGACTTCTGTGCAACATAAACACTTTTAGCAGAAACCTCGTCTATCTCTGTTGCAGCCAATTGTGAACGTTCTGCTAACTTTCTAACTTCAGCTGCAACCACGGCAAATCCTCTTCCGTGTTCTCCTGCTCTTGCCGCTTCAACGGCAGCATTCAATGCTAATAAATTTGTCTGTCTAGAAATTTCACCAATGATAGAAATTTTTGAAGCAATTACTTTCATTGAGTTTTCTGTAGCTAAAACAGATTCTTTACTTTCGATAATATCTGTTGCAGATGTAGTTGAAATTTTCTCAGTTTGTCGAGCATTACTTGTGTTTTGCTGAATGTTTGCTGTCATCTCTTCCATTGAAGATGAGATTTCTTCAACTGAACTTGCTTGATTGGTTGCACCTTCAGATAATTGTTGAGCTGAATTAGACATTTCTACACTTGCAGATGCTATATTATCAGCGTTTGAAATCACTTTTGAAATTAAATTATTTAATACTTCAATAGTTTTATTTAACGAATCTCCCATTGCTTTCAATTCACCTTTAGATTCAATTGAATAACGTTGCCTTAAATCTCCTTCAGCTAGTGAACTAATTACACGGCTAACTTCTTCTGCAGCCTTTTGAGTCTCAATCTCACCCAATTTTTGAGCTATTAAAACTTCAATCGTTGAATTTAAAGAATCACCCATTGATTTTAGTTCACCTTCAGATAACACTGAATACTTCTGAGATAAATCTCCACTTGATAAGGCTGTTAATACTCTTGTAACTTCTTTAGATGCTTCAGCCGTTGCAAAAGATGCTAAAGTTGCTGCAGTTACATCTGTTGCAATTTTCACAACTTTAATAATTCTTCCCATTTCATCTTTGACAGGAGAATAAACCGCTTGTATCCAAATTTCTTTTCCTGATTTTGTGATTCGTTTGAATAAATCATTTTGTGCGATACCCATCCCTAATTCTTCCCAAAACTTAAGATATGCAGAAGAATTAGCATAAGTAGATTCAACAAACATACGATGATGTTTTCCTACTATTTCATTTAATGAATAACCTAAAGCGTTTTGGAAATTATCATTTGCTGTTATAATGTTTCCTTTCACATCAAATTCTATGAATGCAAATGAAGTATTAATTGCATTTACAACACCTTCTGCTGCTTGCTTTTCAAAAGTTTGTTGTGTATTTTCATATCGAACACCTATGTATTTTACTGGTTTACCATTTGCTCCTAAAACTGGAGCAAATACACCATCTACATAGTAAGGAGTTCCATCTTTCTTCTTATTTTTAACAGGTCCTCTGAAAATTTGACCTCTACCAACAGTCGACCATAATTCCTTGAATAATTCTTTAGGCATATCTGGATGACGAACGATATTTTGATTTTGCCCAATTAATTCATCTCTAGTATATTGTGAAACTTCACAATGCTTGTCGTTCACAAATGTTATATAACCTTTCAAATCAGTTTCAGAAACAATGCATAACTCATTCATTAAATTAACTCTTGCATCAATTTCTCTCTGATTTGCCTCAGCTTGTTCTTTCGCTTTAACTAAATTAGATTTCATTTCTAATAATGATTGTCCTAATTCGTCTTTAGAACTTAACAATTCCATTTCAGCATTAAGATTGCCATCACCTATTTCCTTAGCAAAATGACCTGCTTTAGATAAACCTTGAATCATTTTTTCAACGGAACTTAATAATCCTACATTTGGTTTACCATTAACCTTTTCGATTTGAACAGAAATATTTCCTAAAGCAATTTCATCAACATAATTTGCAACTAAAGATGGCTCTGAACCTAGTATTCTGAAAATATTTGTAATAATAAATGAAGCAAAAAATATTGAAACAATTACACATATTGCACCAACTCCCCAAACCAGAATTGTTGTAAATTGATATGTGGAATTGAATTTTTCAGAAGATTTATCTTTAATTAGATTAATGTCTTTTACCAAGCCCGTTATTTTAGAACCTAATTCATCATTTAATTCATCAAATTTATGATCCGCTATTTCTGTAGATTCAAGATTTTGTCTCAATTTTTGAGCGTAAATAGGATTTTTTTGAGCCAATCTCATTAATTCAAATCGGTTAATTGTATTATTTTCAACTGTTTTGATTAATGGACTTAAATTCTCAGAATAGTATTTTGAAGCAGAATTCGCTGTTTCAAGTACTTTACTCTTTTCATTGGAAAAATCAGTTCCCCATGATTCATCTTCAACTAGTGAAATAAGATTTTTCATACTTTCATCAAATTCTTTTAATGCAGCTGTATGTCCTGTTTTAGGGAATTCCATTTCTTCCAAAGATGAAGAAGCAATAAATTCCATAATCATTTGTTGATCCCATCTCAAATCATATTTTGCATCGCTAATTGCTTTTGATAATTCTGTACTCTTATAAATATCAGTCTTATTATTGTCAATTTTATTCAACATAATAATTACAACTATTGAGGCCAAAACAAGGAAAGATGTGATGGTAGTAAATGCAATAATTAATTGCTTTTTAACTGGTAAGTTTTTTAATTTGTTCATTTTTCAATAATAGTATAAATAATTTTTTTCGCTCACTTTAAATTATCATAACTTTTTTAATCCTCTTTAATCGGCATTCCTTTCGACTCCGAAATAGACTCTAAATCATTAGAAGAAAAGACCTTATCAATATTTAACACCATCATAAAGTGATCATTTTCTTGAATCATCCCCTGAATGTAATCAGCTCTATATTTTGTTGCAATAGTTGGTGTTGGTTTAATTTTATCTTCATCTAATTCAAATACTTCAGACACTGAATCAACAAGGGCTCCAACGACAAGTTCTTCATCATTAACTTCAATGCTTAAAACTAAAATACACGTATTAATTGTATATTGAATTTGAGACATTCCAAATTTTATTCTTGTATCTATTACAGGTAAAACCGCACCTCTTAAGTTAATTACTCCAACTAAAAAATTAGGAGACTGGGGGACTTTAGTAATTTTAGGAACTTCTAAAATTTCCATAATCTTCATTACAGGAATTGTAAAGTGTTCTTCAGCTAGTTTAAATGACAAAAAAGACTTTGTTTCTCCTGCTAATCTTTCTAATGTTGCTTCTGCTTTCATAACTTATTTCAATTCTAATTTAACATGCTCAGTATATAAATCTATTATTTTATGAGTATCCATTACTAATGCAATTGATCCATCACCTAAAATAGTTGCTCCTGATATAAAATCTTGATTTTTATAATATTTACCTATTGGTTTAACCACAGCTTGATATTCTCCAACAATATAGTCTACACTTATTCCTACTTTCTTATCTCCATCACTCACCACGATTATTTGTGATTTTTCGGAATCTGATACATTTTTGTAACCAAACTCTTGTCTGATATTGATAAATGGAACTTGTTTTTCATCTAAGATTAATAATTTATTGAAATTATCCATCATTTCAGAATTATCCACTTCGTAACATTTATTTACTACTGAAAGTGGTATAATATAATTCACATGTGCGATTTCAACTAATAAACCATCAATAATAGAAAGACTTAATGGTAATTTAATTGTTAAAGTTGTTCCGACATTTACCTTAGATTCAACAGATACTACACCTTTTAAATCTGTAATATTTCTTTTAACAACATCCATACCTACTCCTCTACCTGAGATATCTGTTATAACTTCTGCAGTTGAAAATCCTGGATAGAAAATAAAATCAAAAATCTCTTTATCAGTTAAAACTTCATCTTCTTTTAAAAATCCTTTTGAAATTGCTTTTTTACGAATGATGTTTGCGTCAATTCCTTTTCCGTCATCAATAATTTGAATATAAACCGAAATACCTGAATAAAATGCTTTCAGTTTAACAGTTCCTTTTCTATCTTTATTATGACTCTCTCTTACTTCTGGTAATTCCAATCCATGATCCAAACTATTTCTAATAATATGCATCAATGGATCAGTTAATGTTTCGATAATTGATTTATCCAACTCTGTCTCACCACCTTCTGTAACAAACTGAACTTCTTTTCCAAGTGCCATAGAAACGTCTCTTACCAATCTTTGGAAACGACTAAACATATTATTAATCGGCACTAATGTCATACCAAAAGCAATATCTCTTAATCTTCTTGATAATTTCTCAATATTTTCAGAGATCACCTCTAATTCAGGTGTTTCATTCTTTTGATTATAAAGTGTTAAACTAGCTTGAGTTGTTACCAACTCACTAACTAAGTTCATCAATTCATCTAATTTATCTGAAGAAACTCTAATACTTGAAACTACTTTCTCTTTTGTCTCAACTTTTGCTACTTTTTGAGCTTCAACAGGTGTTGCAACTAGAACATCATTTTTAATAGGTTCAGCCTCTACCTTTTTACCTATACTTTCTGCTAAAAGTATAATTGAGGTAATATCTGTCTTTAAATCTTTAAAGATTGTTCCGTTTACGACCTCATTGAAAGAGGCATTAGAAATTAATTCGATAAATGGAATTTCTGTTATTTCAATCGTTGAATTCCCCTCTACAAAAACAAAAACATCTAATACATCCGTTTTCTGACATGTTGATTCTAAATAAATATCCCAATAGGTAAAACAACTCGTAGGGTTATAATCATTTAACGAAGTTACATGTTTGAAATGAGGAACAATTATACTTTTACCCATAGCTGCTAATTCAGCTACTAAAAACAAAGGATTTGAACCATCTAAAAATATCGATTCTTCTGGTTCAAAATGAATATGAAAAGTTTTAGGTAAATCTATCGGCTCAGTTGAAACAGCAACTGGTTGTAATTCTTGCTCTTCAATAACTTGCTCAATATCAAGGCTATTAACTGACCCTTTACCAATAAATTTATGAATCTCATTTATCAATTTAAAATGATTATCCTTGTTTAATTCTTCTTCTAATTCAGAATCTACAATAATCAAATTTAAATGATCAAATGATGCTAAAGTTGTATTTAATATTTCCTTAGACAACTGCATTTCACCTTGTCTAATTTTATCATAAATTGTCTCTAAATCGTGAACGAATTCAGCAATTTTCGTCAACCCAAACATACTACTATTACCCTTTAAGGTATGCATTACCCTAAATACTTGCTCAATATTCGATTTATCATTTGGATTATCTTCCAACGATAATAAAGAGGATTCTAAGTTTTCTAACAACTCATTAGCCTCTTGAATATAGGTATCTTTCATTTCTTCCATTAGCGTAATACTTTTTTAACAACCGCAAGTAACTTTTCTTTAACAAAAGGTTTAATAATCCAACCAGTCGCTCCTGAATTTTTAGCTTCAATTTTCTTGGTTTCTTGAGATTCAGTAGTTAATATCAAAATTGGCAAGTATTTAAATGCATCTAGCTTTCTAACTTCTTTTAAAAAAGAAATTCCATCCAGACGAGGCATATTCAAATCTGAAATAATCAAATTTACATTTTTGTTTTCTAATAAAAGTTCCAATCCATGTTGACCATCAACTCCTACGACAACATTATAACCCTCACTTCGAAGAGCAAGTCCTACAACTTCTCGTATACTTTCGGAATCATCGACAATTAGTATATTTTTAGCCATCATATTCTATGTTATCTAATAAATATTTACACAGTAGCAGCAACTTGCGTCTGAAACTCAGTAAATCCACATGTATTTAATAATTTTCTATCCTCTCGAGAAAATTCAGCATTGATTGAAATATATTTTTTCAGTGACCAATAACTCACTCGAATTGCATGAAATAATTGAATTACAGTTAAGTCAATTTCTGTGACATTTTTTAAAGTAACTTCAACAAAATCAAAGTTTTCAAAAACACTGTTAACTTTAGAATAAAGAATTTCAACATTATTAATTGTTAAAGATCCTTCGATATTGATCAAGATTCGTTTTTGAGTTTTTCTTCTTGAAGGGGTAAATTCAATTTTTAAAAACTCTTCATCAACATTTTCAAATAAAGGTTTATTTTCCTCTTTAGATTCTTCAGGAGTAATAACTGTCGGTAGTTCAATAGTCTCTTCAAGTTTTTGCTCTTCAGAATTTACTGACAAATCAATCTGATTTTCAGGATTATCCACATCTAACGAAAATTCGATAGTAGCACTTGTATCAATCGATTCATCCAATGTAAAATCATCTAAACTTAAATCAATGCTAGGCATTTCATCTTCATTTGTAGACTTTTTATTTTTTTCTAAAGGAATAATTCGATCCACTTTCATGTTTTTACCTAAAGCCATCGTTACTCTAATTATTAATTAATATTTCTTTTGCTAAACTTAAATAATCTTTTGCCCCATTTGAATTTCGATTATAACCAAATATACTAGAACCATGAGAAGGTGCTTCTATCAGTTTCACATTACTTCTTATGAAAGTATCAAAAAGAGGGAGATCAAAATTTTCTTTTATATAATCTAATACTTCATTTGAAATATTATTTCTTAAATCGACATTTACAGGTAATACACCTAAAAAAGAAAGGGAATTATTAAAACCATTTTTCACATCATTTACGGTTTTATTGATTTGATTCAAACCTTGTAAACTTAATACATCTAATAAAATGGTACTAATTACCTTATCTGCTAAGACAAGGGCATTAATCGTTAATAATGATTTTGAAGGTGAACAATCAATTATAATAAAATCATACTGATCCTTAATTGGATCAATAATCTCTTTTAAAACAAACAAACGATTTTCGACGCTCTGAATAGATAATTCGATATCTGCTAAATCCATATTAGCTGGAATAACATCTGCTCCTTCACAATTGATAACTACATCTTTGATTTCTTTATCACCGGTAAACACATCAAAAATAGTAGGTAGATTCTCATCTAATCCAAGTGAATAAGACAGATTTCCTTGAGGGTCAAAGTCAATCAACAGTACTTTTTTGTCCAAATTAGCCAACGCAACACCCAAATTAATAGATGTTGTAGTCTTACCTGACCCTCCTTTATGATTAGCAATAGCAACTATCATTTTTTTTTCAGCTTTATTAATTTAGTTAAATTTATTCTAGTAAACTCAACCAACAAATTAACTGCGCAATTATAATCATAAAATAATTAATCAATGTTAACTTATACATGCATAAAAAAGGTATTTCAACTATAATTCTATAAAAAAAGGTTGAAACTAATTTCATAACAACTTGATTAATAAGTGTTAACAAACTAAAGGGTTATATTTTTTAATATTTCAATTCTAAGTATAAATGCTTAAATAAGAAAAGGTGAAAAACAAAAGAATTTCTTTAATTTATTTATACTCATAAATAATTGAAGTATACTATTAATTCTATTTTATCCTCTACAAATGCATTATTATTCAAACTATTTTTTTGATAGTATTATACTGGAAATACAAAACAATTTCTTTTGAATTATAAATCAATTATTATGAAAACTATTCTAAAAAAAGGAAATATTAACTTCAAACATTAACCCTCTTTAGATTTATACGAACCATTTTCATAGTACATTTCACAATTTGATATTAAAACGATTATTAATGAAATAAATTTGGTGAGCAATCCTCATATTTATAAATTATTCTTACATATCGGACACAATTATTTATTTTGTTTAATTTACATCGAATACAGAGAAATGAACTTTGGAGATACTTCAAATATTATTTATATAATTTTATATTTTGTATAGCTTAAATTGGAATACTAATTATTCGTTTTTATTTTCTTATGATGTTAATAGTGTTTAAACTGTAATTGATTTTCATTCACTCCATTCATTTTTTGTATTATTAATTAATGATTATAATTTAGGATATACAATGATAATAATCTGAATATGCTTTTTTTACAGCGATATTTTGAAAAGTATATTGGTAATAAATTTGTCAGAGTTAACTTTTAGTTATTAGTATAATTCTAATACTACTTAGTTTATCGATAAGCTATCTTTTTTCACCTTTGATATTGATTTTTCATCACAAGCATTAATTATCTCAATTTAACATTATCCTTTCCTTTTTCGTTCATTTTATTATTAAAAAATGTCATTTAATACAATATAAAATAATTGTTTCATGATTTTTATTCCTGGTTTTATAATGTTTATAACATTATTTAATATCCCTATGTTTATTGATCGTTATTTAATTTTTTTAACACCCTTATTTTTCATTATTATAGCTATAGTAATAAGTAAATTTGGAAGTAAATTCTTTCTAATTATAAGCTAGATGATAATAATACTTATGATGGTAAGTTTTAACCCAAAAGGCAAAAATAACCTGGATATTAAAACACTATTTGAAAATGTGAAAAGTATGCGAAAAAACAGCCAAAATGCAATTTTCATATACCATGACTATTTTGAATATAATTTAGCCAATTATTAAAATAGTGCATACTTTAATCAAAAAAAGTCTTAGACCAGAAGAACAAATTATAAAAATACTCGCAGTTGACAATATCTTTCTTGTATAAAATTCAAATCAATCGATTCGACATATAAAGCAAATTATTTCAACAAAATCAAATATAGACACTGCTGCTAATTATCTTATAGTATTAACAATACTAAAGGTAATTTTAATTCACTTTTTGATAATAAATTTTTAACTATTGACTCTTTATATGTTCCTGGAATATTAAATATAATAAACCAAAAAAGCATATAAATTTAGACAACCAAAATAAAGTTATGTTGCTGATTGCTTTTTAATTACTTTCCAAAACAACTTAGGTAAAAACCTTTTCAAGGTAACCGCTTTAATTTCTTTATTCCCAATCAAAACTTCTTTTTTCTGTTTATAAACAGCTAATATCAATTGATTTACACACGTTTCAACCGACATACCCGTTTCTTGATTATGATCCATTACACCATGTGATTTTCCTTCAGAATTTAACGCATGTAGTGAAATATTGGTATTGATTTTTCCAGGGTATGCCAACGTTACATGTATATTATTCTTTTCTTCCTCTAACAATAAACTTTCATAAAAACCTTGCAATGCATGTTTTGAGGCACTATATGCTGAACGAAGAAAGAAACCGAATTTTCCAGCAATACTTGAAATGACAATGATGTGACCCGATTTTGCCTTTTGCATGAAAGGAAGTACTGCTTTTGTAAGTGCAATATTCCCAAAATAATTAATCTCCATAATTTTTCGATCAATTTCAAGGGACGTTTCCCAAGCTTCAGAACGTTGACTTAAGCCACCATTATTGAAGAGAAAATCTATTTTACCATATCTATCAATTACTTGTTTCGTTAATTCAGGAAAATTAGAAGAATTCTCTAAGTCCAACGACAAACAAAAATGACGATCAGCATACGGCAGATTGTTTTTAATTTTTTCTAAAGCGTTTAAATTTCTAGCTGACAAGATTACACTTGCACCTTGATTTGCAACATGTCTTACAATTTCCTCTCCAATACCTGAAGACGCTCCTGTTACCCAAACGACTTTTCCTTCAAAATTATCCATGCTTCCGTTTTTATTTTTGGCTTATTCTAAAATCAATTCAACCTGAACAATTTCTTCAATTTTCATGATTTCACCCTTTAAATTCATATCAACTAACCTCTTTCCTTGCACAAAAGCAGGTACACCTGGTCCGTAGTAAAAAACAAATTTATTTTCATCCGTAAAAATATACTTTGCTTTTTTCATTTCCTCTTCTACTTCTTTATCTTTAAAACCCATTTTCTTCAAAGCCTCCATTAAAAAGCGCTTTGTATCTGCTTCATTGATATTTTTCGTATTCAAAAGTGTGACAATTTCATTTTCTTGATCAACTCCTATGACTTCAATTTTAGCTAATCCTTTCAACGGATCTCCACCAAATAGATTTGGAAATTCTTCTTCATATTCAAGTGGTTCAGCAATCGAATATTCAACACCATAAGGAAAATGAAAATAGTATATTTCCTTAAAAACCAATTGCTCAATCCCTTCTTTTGAAGAATAAATCTTCATTATTGGATCTAACATATTTTTCAACGTTTTCAAATTTTCACTTTCGTCCGTCTTCAACACTTCCAGTAATTGACTGTAAAAATCTTTCATTTGTTGACTAATCTCTTTCCAATTCTTAATACCCTGAAATACACCCACTTCATCTGTAGTATAAATCACTTCATTTTTCTGATATTTCTTAAAATTCGACTGATATTTTGAAGGAATCATACTTAAATTGGAATATTCATTTTCAAATTCCCATTTTATTGTGTAGGAAGTTTCAGTAGAATCAATCACGGTAAAAGTCGCTGTATACTCACTTGAATCGGCTTTAGATAAATCTTCCTCTTTCCAAGTCTTTTTTGATTTTTTCACTAAAAATGTATAGACATCTCCCTTAGACCAATAAGAAACTATTGGAATTGCGGTAAGCTCCTCATTTTCTTGAGAAAACAATGTAAATGTCACTAGAAATAAAAAAGTGAGGAGAATTTGACTTTTCATAAAATTATATTTAGGTTATTTAGCTGTATTTTCTAGCATTGGAACAAAACTACAATCACCATAATCTTCTTGTTTTGTTTCTGTTTCAGAAATTTTGGTCAGCAAAATCATTCGCTGAGTTGGTCCATCTCCTAATGGAATAACCATCTTACCTCCTACTTTCAATTGCTTTACCAATTCTTCAGGAATAAATGGAGCACCACATGTAATTATGATACGATCAAATGGAGCAAATGTTGGCATTCCTTTAAAACCGTCGCCAAAAGTCAACCTCGGATTAAAATTAAAATGATGAATCATCTTTTTAACTTTTACAAACAATTCTTTTTGACGTTCGATTGAAAAAACCTTAGTTCCTAATTGACATAAAATACATGTTTGGTATCCTGAACCTGTACCAATTTCTAATACTTTATCCCCTTTCTTTACATCTAATAATTGTGTTTGAAAAGCAACTGTAAAAGGTTGTGAAATCGTTTGACCTGCACCAATTTGGAAAGCAATATCTGTATATGCCTGCTCAACAAAAGCTAAATCTAAAAAAAAATGTCTTGGAACGGCATCAAAAGCTTCAAGTATTCGTTGATCTGAAATACCTTTTGACTTCAATTCAACAAGGAGTTGACGTCTCATGCCTTTATGTTTAAAAGAATCTTGCATTTGACAAAAATAAAGCATTCTTTTGAATACGAAAGATTCATTTTCTAACAACTTAATGTTAGTCAATTTATTTCACTTAAAACCTTTTTGAAAAGTGCAGTAATTTATTAACTTTGACTTGCTTTAAAACGAAAATAAAATGGCAATACCCAAAAAAGAATTAGAATTCAACTTCAATGACGATTTAATGCGTCTAAAAATAGCTGAACTTGAACGTAAATTAAATGTAGTTTACGAAGGTGGCGGAAAAAAAAGAATTGAAAAATTACACGAAAGTGGAAAGCTTACGGCTAGAGAACGTATTGATTTATTATTAGATCCAAACACTGATCGATTTGAAGTTGGAGCTTTCGTAGGTGATGGAATGTACGAAGAACACGGTGGATGCCCATCTGGAGGAGTTGTAGTTGTTATAGGTTACGTTTCTGGTAAACAATGTATCGTTGTTGCGAATGATGCTACAGTGAAAGCTGGTGCTTGGTTTCCGATTACAGCAAAAAAGAATTTAAGAGCACAAGAAATTTCTATGGAAAACAACTTGCCTATAATCTATTTAGTGGATTCGGCAGGTGTTTATCTACCAATGCAAGATGAAATTTTCCCTGATAAAGAACATTTTGGAAGAATCTTTAGAAACAATGCTATCATGAGTTCTAGAGGAATCGTTCAAATTGCTGCTGTTATGGGGAGTTGTGTTGCTGGTGGTGCATATTTACCGATTATGTCAGACGAATCTTTAATAGTTAATAAAACAGGGACTATTTTCTTAGCAGGATCTTATTTAGTAAAAGCTGCAATTGGAGAAACTATTGATAATGAAACATTAGGAGGTTCTGTAACCCATACTGAAGTTTCAGGTGTTTGTGATTATAAATCTGAAAATGATCAAGAATGCTTAAAAACAATCCGTAGTTTGATGGATAAAATCGGTCATAATGAAACGGCTGGTTTTGATCGCAAAGAAAGTAGTCTTCCTAAATTTGATTTGAAAAAAGTTTACGGAATTCTTCCAAGTGATCGTGCAAAACCATACAGCATGCATGAATTAATTGAGTGTATTGTTGATAATTCTGAACATACTGAATACAAAGCTGATTACGGAAAATCTATCGTTTGTACTTATGCAAGAATTGATGGTTGGAGCGTTGGAATCGTTGCAAATCAAAGAGATATCGTAAAAAGCGGAAAAGGAGAAATGCAATTCGGTGGAGTAATTTACTCTGATTCAGCTGATAAAGCTGCACGTTTTATTATGAACTGTAATCAACGTAATATTCCTTTAGTTTTCCTACAAGATGTAACTGGTTTTATGGTGGGATCGAAAAGTGAACACGGTGGAATCATTAAAGATGGGGCAAAATTGGTAAATGCAATGGCTAATTCTGTTGTACCTAAATTTACAATTGTTGTTGGTAATTCATATGGCGCAGGAAACTACGCAATGTGTGGTAAAGCTTATGACCCAAGATTAATCGTAGGATGGCCAACAGCTGAAATTGCAGTAATGAGTGGAGCTTCAGCTGCAAAAGTATTGTTACAAATAGAAGTAGCGTCTTTAAAAGCAAAAGGAGAAGAAATTACTCCTGAAAGAGAAGCTGAATTATTCAATCATATTAAAGATAAATACGATAAGCAAACATCACCATATTATGCTGCTAGCCGATTATGGATTGACGCTATTATAAATCCAATTGATACAAGAAAAGTAATTTCAATGGGAATAGAAATGGCCAATTTGAAAAAAGCTGAAAAAGCATATAATGTAGGCGTGATTCAATGCTAATTTATAAGTTGTTATTTTAAAAATTCACCTAAAAGATAAAATTAAATATGCATTTAGACTGGCAAATAAAACCTTATTCAGAATTAAACTTAAACGAGTTTCATGACATCATTCGTCTTCGTTTAAAAGCTTTTGTAGTGGAACAAAACTGTACATATCTAGATTTAGATGGTAAAGACAAAAAATGTTATCATTTAATCTGTAGAGATGGTGTTGGAAAAGTTGTTGCGACTGCCAGAATATTGCATCCTGGAATTTCATACCCAGAGGTTTCTATTGGACGTGTTGTTATTGATGAATCAATTAGAGGAAATGGTATAGGTCATGAATTAATGAAAAAATGTTTAACCTTTGCTAATGAAGAGTTCGGTGCTGTTCCAATCAAAATTTCTGCACAACAACATTTAGAAAATTATTACTCAAAACATGGATTTATGCATACAGGAAAGTCTTATTTAGAAGATAATATTCCACATATTGAAATGTTATATACACCATTAAACTAAAAAAATGAATCATAAATTTTTAATTGCAAGTTCTGTTTTATTTATAGCGACGAGTTGTTCAACTTCAAAGAAAAGTGAAAGTGCATCAACAGTTTCTTCAGTTGGAACAATTTCAACTCCAAAAGAAGTAATCAAAGAAAATCCATATAAAACTATTACAACTTCTTACATGGATAAGTCTGTTCGTCCACAAGATGATTTCTTTCTTTATTGTGATGGTGACTGGGTAAAAAACAATCCCGTTCCTTCTACAGAATCAAGATGGGGAAGTTTTAACGAGTTAGATAAAGCGAATCAGATTAAATTGACTGAAATCCTTGATAAAGCAGTAAGTGCGAATGATAAAAAAGGAACTCAAAATCAAATTTTAGGAGATTATTACAGTTCATTTATGAATATGACTGTCAGAAATCAAAAAGGTATCTCTCCTATTCAAGCTGATTTAGATAAAATCAAAAACATTAAATCAAAACAAGAAATTATTTCATTCATTTCTGAATCACACAAATATGGTGTAGGAATGTTGTTTGGATTTGGTGTAGATCAAGATTTAAAAAATGTCAATAAAAATAGTGCTTATATTGGTCAAGCTGGTATTGGTTTACCAAATTGTGAATATTACATCAAGAAAGATAAAGCTGAAATATTGAAAAAATACGAAGAACATATCGTAAAAATGTTTCTAGCTTTGAAATACGATGAAAATTCAGCTAAAAAAATGGCTAAATCTGTTATTGCTTTTGAAACATCATTAGCTCAATCAATGATGACACCTGCTGAGAATCGTATTCCTGAAAACACTTACAATCCTCAAAGTAAAAAGGAAATCGACAAAAATTTCGGTAAATTTGATTTTGAATCATACTTAGTTGGAATTGGAAGTCAAAGCTTTGATACAATCATTGTTGGTCAACCTAAATTCATTTTAAAAGTTGCTGATTTGATGGAAAATGAGAAAATGGAAAATTGGAAAAACTATTTATTATGGTCAACAATAAATCATTATTCAGGTTTTTTAAATGATGAATTTGTAAAATTAAACTTTAATTTTTTTAGTGGTGTCATTCAAGGGAAAAGTGAAATGAGTCCAATGAATGAACAAGCAATTGATGAAATTACAGAGTTACCAATTGGTGAATTGTTAGGAAAAGCATTTGTTGACATCTATTTTTCTGAAAGTGCTAAAAATAGAGTTGATAAAATGGTAGATAACCTACTATTAGTTTTCAAACAACGAATTGAAAACCTAGATTGGATGTCTAAAGAAACAAAAGTCCAAGCAACATTGAAATTAAATGCAATTGGTAGAAAATTAGGATTTCCAGATAAATGGGAAGATTACAGTATGTTAAATCTTTCAAAAGAAGATTATATTGCAAACATAAAAGAAATTGCTTTATACGCCCACAAAAAGAATTTAGCTGATTTAACTAAACCGGTCGACAAAGCAAAATGGGGAATGCCAGCACATATGGTGAATGCTTATTATCATCCTCTTTTAAATGAAATTGCTTTCCCTGCTGGAATTATGCAACCTCCTTTCTTTGATGTTAATGCTGAAGATGCTGTAAATTACGGTACAATTGGAATGGTAATCGGACATGAGTTCACACATGGTTTTGATGATATGGGTTCAAAATTTGCTGCAGATGGTTCATTTAGAAACTGGTGGACAGAAGAAGATTTAAAATTATTTGAAGCAAAAACAAGTTTACTTGGAGCTACTTTCTCTACTTTTTGTACTCCTGATGGTCAATGTGTAAATCCAGAATTAACAATGGGTGAAAATATTGCTGATTTAGGAGGTTTAACTTTAGCTTTCAATGCATACAAGTTGACAAACGAATTCAAAGCGAATGAAATCAGAGAAGGATTTACACCTGCTCAACGTTTCTTTATTGCTTATGCTCAATTATGGAAAATTAATTATACAGAAGCGGAATTAAAAAACAGACTAGCAAACGATCCACATTCACCAGGAATGTACCGTGTAAATGGTCCATTAAAAAATTGTCCTGAATTCTTCGAAGCTTTCGGAGTAAAAGAAGGAGATAAAATGAGAAACTCAGCAGATAAAGTTTCTAAAATTTGGTAAAAGAAAAAGGGCTTGAAATATAGCCCTTTTCTTGTTTTTAATTAATATTCAAAAGAACTTTCTTTTGATTTATTCTTTCAACCTTTACCGATTTGCTATAATTTAAAATTGCATTAATCGTATCATTTTTAGGTTCCATTTTAAACTCTTTGATTTGAGCAACTTGAGAGTATACTTTTAACATAGGCAAAAAATTCTTTATTTACATTAATAACGCTTTTGTAAATTGTTTATTATAAATTTGTGAAAAAATAGTTCAAACACACTTAGAAAATTGCAAAAACTAATATTAAATATTCTTCATTTCTTTTATCCTATTTTTAAAAAATTCATGGATAAACAAACTTATTACTATCTAGTATGTGGTGGAGGAAATACAGTTTTAGGATTGATTATATACTTTATTGGTGATCACTTTTTATTCCACAAGGTTGACATTGACTTGGGTTTTATCGCTTTTAAATCTCACATTGCATCATTAATATTATCAATTATAATAACCTTCCCTATTGGCTTTTTATTAAATCGATACATCGTTTGGCATGATAGTAATTTAAACCCTTACAAACAATTATATCGTCATTTTGGTTTTGTCATGTTGTTTTCTTTAATGAATTATGTACTACTAAAAATGTTTGTTGAATATTTCAACTGGTGGCATTTTCCTAGTCAATTTCTGACAATCTCCATTATCGTAGTTTTCAGTTATTTTGCTCAAAAATATATTTCATTTAGAAAAACTGCTGAATAATCTGAAATTTTTAGATTTCCTATCTTAATAAAACAAACTCATTTATTAAAAATAATTTACCTTTGCAGAAAGCTAAATGTAAATAACTGGATATGAATTTAAAAAACTACACTTCATTAATAATATTTGCACTATTCTCAAATATCATTTTTTCTCAGACACAAAGTATTGCTTATCCTAGTGTAGGTAAAGGAGTAGCAACTACCTTTGTAACAGATTATCATTGTTTAGGTATCAATTCATCAGCTTTAGGATGGGGAACTGGTTATGAAAAGAAAAAGTTCACAATGGGAACAAGTGAATTTGGAATGGGAATGTATTCTGATAGTTTAAATTCAGCAGATTTAAAAAAAATCTATCGTTCAGCTACAAACAAATTCCTTCATAAGGACACAACAAAATTTAATTTCAATGCTCAAAAATTAGCAGCAGGAAATTTTGCACAAGCCGGTGTAACTATGTTTGTTGATTATAATTGGTTAGGTTTCTCTTTTCAAGGTAAACGATTTGGTGGAATTGCATTTAATATTAATGAAAGTTATTCTTTTAGTGGTAATTTGAATCAACAAACGAGTGATATCATTTTTAGAGGTAAACTTTCTTCCTACTTTGATTCCTTGAAAGTTGTTATCGGATCGGACACTTCTATAATAGCAAATAGCCCTAACATTTCTTCAGACACACTAAGTCACGTTATACAAGGTAGAATTAATGTTCCGTTAAAACTGAGTGACATTACGAATGGCTCAAGTATTCATTTGGTATGGAATCGTTCCTATAACTTTGGATATGGTCGGAAAATCATTGGAAAAGACTCTATTTTTGAAATTTATGGTGGTATCGGTGGTCGCTTTATACAATCTATGGCAATGTTTAACATGACATCAGATAAAGATGGTTTGAGAATGTATTCATCTCTTACTCCTTCATTTAATATTGATTATGGTAGTATCGCCTCGATAAACCCTTCTAACTTTCAATCAAATGGTAGTGGGCTTCCTAAAGCTGTAGGAAATGGTTATGGTGTCGATTTATCTGCAAGCGTTATTATCTATAAAAAATTAAGAATTGCTGCATCAGTCAACAACATAGGAAGTGTGACTTATAATCGAAATGTATATCAAATAAAAGATTCAATTTTAGGTAACTTATCGTTGAGTGGATTAACTAATAATGATATTACAAAATCCGTTAATCAACTTTTAAAAGACAATGGAATATTATCTTTGGTAGGAACAGAAAAGTATGTGTTAAAAAATGCTTCTAATTTTCGTTTAGGCGCAAGTTTTCAACCATTTAAATTCTTGCATTTCGGATTTGACTTGGTAGCCCCTTTTAATAAAGAAGTACCAGGAAGTATTCAAAATGCTATCTATTCATTTGGAGGAGAAGTTAAAGTTTTAAAAAGAATTGCTTTAAATGCAGGTTATTTTGGTGGTGGGATCTATCAAAACAATATTCCAGTAGGTATCAATTTCATATTAAAAGAAGGTGCATACGAATTTGGAATTTCTTCTAGAGATGCATTACGCTTTTTCACAAAAGATGCTCATAGTATTTCAACTGCTTTTGGTTTCGCAAGATTTAGATTTTAAAACGATACTATAATTACTAAAAAAGGCTCTAACAATAGAGCCTTTTTTAGTAATTAATATTTTTTAAGGAATTTTTTAAACCAATAAACCACTCTCCTTTACAGGAATCAAAAATGATTCATTTAATTCTTTTACCGATTTCACTAATGGATTAAAAACATTCCACTCAGTGTAATTTTCAAGGTTTGAATAGGCAATTGTTTTTTTCTCGTCATCCTTCTCTACAACCATTTTAAGACGATTGAAAAAGTCTAAAGATAATCTTTGACCTAATTCTTTCATTTTCTTTACAGATCTATCTATTGAACACCCTGATGGACTTTCAACATCTTCATCTACCCCAATTACTACAAATTGATTTTCAAGAATAACAACATCTGCTTTCAAAGGAGTACCATGAGAGTCCCAAGATTGAACGAATGGTTTCAATTCTTTTAAAATGACTTCAGATTCAACCAAAGTCAATTCTCTAGATGATGGATAAATCCAAACTCTTGAATTATCTGATAATTGTGGGAAATAACTCATTTTATAAATCTGCTGCTGTAGCAATTAATTCTGCAATATCTAATACTTTAATTTCTCCTTCTTTATTAAAGTTTTTAACACCATCTGTCATCATTGTATTACAAAAAGGACAACCAGTAGCTATTATTGTAGCATTTGTTTCAAGAGCATCTTCTGTTCTTTCAACGTTTATTTCTTTATTTCCTTTTTCTGCTTCTTTAAACATTTGAGCTCCACCTGCACCACAACATAAACCATTTGTTTTACAACGTTTCATCTCAACTAATTCAGCATCTAATTTCTCAATTAATTCTCTTGGAGCTTCGTAAACATCATTTGCTCGACCTAAGTAACAAGGATCGTGAAAAGTAATTTTTTGACCTTTAAAAGTACTTCCACCTTTAATCGCTAATTTACCTGTATTGATCAAATCTTGAATCAATTGCGTATGATGAATAACTTCATATTTACCTCCTAATTCAGGATATTCATTTTTTAACGTATTAAAACAATGAGGACAAGCAGTAACAATTTTCTTAACTTCATATCCATCTAATACTTGAATATTCATCATTGCTTGCATTTGAAATGTGAATTCGTTTCCTGCACGCTTTGCTGGATCACCAGTACAACTTTCTTCAGCACCTAAAACAGCAAAATTAACATTGCAATTGTTTAAAATCTTAACCAATGCTTTTGTTATTTTTTTTGCTCTATCATCAAAACTTCCAGAACAACCAACCCAAAATAATATGTCAGCTGTTTCTCCATTTGCCAATTTTTCGGCCATTGTAGGCACTTTCAAAGGAGTACTCATAATTTTGTTAATTATTGTTTTTTAATGTATCACTACAAACATTGACAACAAATGTGTCAATGTCAATTACTTTAGAAGTAGAATCCTTGTACGAAACAATGATAGAAACTTCTTCAAAAATATCGCTTGCCTTAATAGTATAATCACCATCAGTGTAATCCTTGGTAATCTGAACACCTTTCCCTCTTATGACAAGATTTTCATAAAAAGTACCTTCAGCAAAATTGATTTTCATTTTATACACCTTTCCACTTTCAATACATGAAGGATGACCTTCAATTTCAATATCAACTTGTTTCTCATTCAATTTAAAACTGAATAAAAAGAAAATTGATATTATGAAAAGTGATTTCATTGTGTTTTATTTTTCGAAAACCTGAATAGTAACTTCTTTTTCAATTAAATCTGTAAATCTTCCTTCGTAACGAGTCGCTCGAACCATGTGATTATCTACCCAATGGTAATTTCCACCTCTTGGTTTCCCCATTAATAATCCATGATATTTAAAACCATGATCATTCAACCATTTTTCAGTCACTTCTCTATGCTCTTCAGTTCTTGACGTAAAAAAAGTAATAATATGACCTTCTGAATACCATTTATTCAACGTTTCCAATGCTTCTGGATATAATTCAGCTGTTGCCATTCTTTCTGGCTCCTCGTTTGGAATATCGTCGCAAATCGTACCATCGATGTCAATTAAATAATTTTTAACATCTTCTGGCAAAACAGGACTAATCAAATGTCCATTTTCTTCTTTTTGAACTAATTTCATGCTTTTTACTTTTTTGATTCTAAACTTTTCTCTTCACAATTCTAATTCACAGTTTATAGCCAAAGTTATAGTTGTAGTTTATTTATTCTTCAGTAGCCCAATTCAATCTGTCAGCTTGAGAGAATTGCCATGGAGCTCCATTATTTTCAATATTCGTTAACATTCCTGTTAATTCAGTCGGCATTTTTGAATCTTCCATTACCAAATATCTTCTTAAATCAACAATAATTGACAAAGGATCAATATTCACTGGACATTCTTGAACGCAAGCATTACAAGATGTACATGCCCATATTTCTTCTTCAGTAATGTAATCGCCTAATAAGCTTTTACCATCTTGATAATCCTTTCCATTTTTTCTTTTCCCTTCTCCAACTTCAACTAAACGATCTCTCGTTTTCATCATGATATTACGAGGTGATAATAATTTACCTGTAATATTAGCAGGACAAGAAGAAGTACATCTTCCACATTCTGTACAAGAATAAGCATCTAACAAATTTTTCCAAGTCAAATCTGTAACATCTTTTACACCAAAAGGAACATGCTCTGTTTCACCTTCAGGTTGTGCAGCATAAGGATCAGCAGTTGGATCCATCATCAATTTCACCTCTTTAGTAACAGATTCCATGTTTGTAAACTTCCCTTTTTTATCAAGATTAGAATACCATGTATTTGGAAAAGCTAATAAAATATGTAAATGCTTAGAGTAAGGTAAATAATTCAAGAATGCAAACACCATTAAAATATGTCCCCACCACCCTATTTGTTCAAATATATGCAATGAATGTAAATTAGTAAATCCACTAAAGAATAATGGTCCAACAAAACTACTTATTGCAAAGCCATACCCTTGACCAGTTTCAACAATTCTTGCTTGCTCGTCAGCACCATTCATTGTGAATATACAAGTTACTAAAACTATTTCCATTATCAAAATTAAATTAGCATCCTTTTTAGGCCAGCCTGCTAATTCTTTCATATTTAATCTTGGAAGTTTTAATAAATTTCTTCTTGCCAAAAATGCAACAGTAGCAATTAAAGCTAAAACTGATAATACTTCAATAAAACTGATTAAAAAAGTATAAAACCCACCTAAACTATCATGAAAAAATCGGTGACTTCCAGAAATACCATCAACTATAATTTCAATCAATTCAATCTGAGTTATAACGAATGCACTATACAATGCAAAATGCAACAAGGCTGGAATTGGTCTAGTAAACATTTTCTTTTGACCTAATGCAACCAAAATCATTGTTTTCCAACGCTCACTTTTGTTATCAGTTCTGTCGATATCTCTACCTAACAAAATATTTGAACGTATTTTTAAAACATTTACTGTAAACAAACCAAAGCCTGCTACTAATAATAATGAAAATAAAATAGAAGTAATCATCTTAATTTATATTAATCGGGAATTGAATCTAATAATTTACGAAATTTTTTCTCTTCTTGATTCGTCAAAGGTACACCTTTTGATTTAGCTCCAAGGACAGAAAAATGAATATATCTTTCAGGATGTAATTGAATATCTGAGACTAAATTTTGTAATTCTTTGTTCGTATTTACCAACTCATCATACAACTTTTGATCTTTTATTAATTTACCCAATGTTCCTGAACCATTAGCTGCATCAGATAAAATGTTATTCAATTTTTGTAATGTTTGTTGTGCATCACCTATAACATTTTTAAAATCAGCAGTAACTAAATCATCAGTTATTTTTTTAGCATTACCAAGTATTGAAGCCACTTTTTCGTTACTAACTTTTAAGTTATTCGTGATACTTTCAACGTTTGAAAAAATTTGACCTAATTTAATTTTCTCTGAAACAACTAATAATTCAACTTCATCTGCAACATTACCAAATTTAGTTATTGTTGCTTTCAAATCTTTAATTCCTGTATGTAATTCAGAAGTAGCTGTAGTATCCCAAAATGCTGAGACATTATTGACAAAATTATCCAAACCAGTCATCATTCCTTTGAATTTTGTGACAACAGGATCAGCATATGTTTTGACTTGAGAAACTATATCAACTTCAACATAACCTTGTATTGAAGCTCCAGGTTTGTAATAACCTTTTGATAAATCTTCACTCATTTTAATTAAAATCCCTTTTGTCAAAAAATCTAAGGCTCCAATTTCAATTGTAGAACCAACTGGGATCTTCACATCTTTGTTTTGAATATTAAAAGTAACTTTTACCTTTCTATCATCTTTCTGATTTGCAACGTATTCGACAGATAAAACTTTACCAACACCAACCCCATTTAATGTTACAGAACTAGCTGGAGCTAACTGACCAGAATTAGGGAAATAGGCATAATAAACATCATCACCACCAAAAAAACTATTGCCTTTTAAAAAATTGACACCTGCAACAAACAAAGCAATTGCTAGCAAAGCAATAAGTCCTGTTTTTATTTCTTTTGTTATCTTCAAAACTCTATTTTTCTGCTAATTTAATAGCTTTTTCTAAATTAATACGCTCTCCATTCATAAACGCAACCACAAAAGCATGCTGAAACCCTTTTTCTCGCATTAGATTTTTATAATTATTAGCGGCATTGAAATCGTTTTCATAATTCCCAACCGTATACTTATACAGGTTATTCTGTTGATATTCAGAAACATCTAAACCCATAAACTTAGAGTCAGTCGTTTGAACTTTTGTATCAGAAGTTTCTATTTGTACCTTAAAAATTATTGCATTATTTTTTTCAACTGTTGTATTTTGAATCGTATTATTTTCAGTATTTTGATCTGATTTCGAATTTGATTTTGATGCAACTCCTTCAATTTCATTTTTATATTTTTCAAATGCACTAAACATTGAGTTTGCCATTTTTCGTTGAGAAGTAGTATCATTCAAAAATTTCTCTTCTTCATGATTTGTTAAAAAGCCTGTTTCAATTAAAACACTTGGCATTGTTGTTTTATAAAGAACTAAAAAACCAGCTTGGCGAACACCTCTATCAGAACGTCCAATCTTTTTAAATTCTGCCTGTAATTTAGAAGCAAAATTAATTGATTGATCTAAAAAAACAGATAATTGTAACTGTCTTGCGATAATTGCATCAGGCGATAAATCAAAGTCTTTATACTTCGCTCCTTTATCATCCTCTAAATAAATAGCCGAGTTTTCTCTCTCAGCGATTTGTTTTTGTGCTTCTGTTCTATGTAAACCCAAAACATATGTCTCAGTTCCAAATGCCGCTTCAGCTGCTGAATTTGCATGAATACAAATAAATAAATCTGCTTTACTTTTATTCGCAATTTTAGCTCGATCATCTAATTCAACAAAAACATCTTTATCTCTGGTATAAATAACATTTATTGATGGATATTTAGTTTTAATCGCCTCTCCTAATTTTAAAGCCATGGAAAGACAAACTTGCTTTTCTAAAGCTGATTTACCATGACATCCAGGATCTTTACCTCCATGACCAGCATCAATTACAACCGTTTTAATTGTAGCCATTGGATCTTGTTGAGCAAACAAAGTAGTTTTACACAATAATCCAAAAAAGAAAATTATGGTATAATTTATGTAATATCTCGTTTTTTTATCCATTTAAACTGGGTTATTTTTAATTTTGCAAACTAAAGCAAACAATACAATACAAATTTAATTTAGAAAGTTGACCAAAAAGCGTTCCATATTCTTAGTTTTCTTCTGTTCATTGTTAATAATGTTCAAATCGAATCAATCGAATGCTTTTTTTCAACCTATAAAAGACTCTCTTTCCTCAGATACACTTTACTTAAATGATGAATCCTTCGAAACTCCTATCATTTACAATTCAAGAGATTCTATTTACATTGATGTTCAAAAAAATCAAGTTCATTTATTTGGTGATGCTCATGTAGAATACGAAGGTATTAATATGAAAGCTGGATATATTTTAATCGATATGGATAAAAATGAGATTACTGCCAGTTATCGTTATGATAAAGATAGTAATCGAGTTGAATTGCCTGAGTTTACAGATGGTTCTGATAAAATGGTAGCTTCGCGACTTCGAATAAATACCGATACGAAAAAAGTATACATTGAAGAAGCTAAGATTGAGCAATCTGAAGCATTCATTTATATGGAAGTTGGTAAAAAACACACGAATGATGAAGTTCATTTTAGAAATGGACGTTTTACAACTTGTGATTTAGATGAACCACACTTTCATTTTCAGTTATCAAAAGCAATTATGATTCCGGACAAAAAAATTGTCACTGGACCTATGAATCTGTGGATTAGAGGTATACCTACTCCATTTGGATTACCATTTAGTGTTATTCCTCAATCTAAAACGAGAAAACATGGATTTCTATTCCCAAACATTGTTCCGATGTCTAATTATGGTTTTGGGGTTCAAGATTTAGGCTACTTCACTCCTATTAATGATCAATTTCAAACTTCGAATTACTTAACGCTATATAATAGAGGTAGCTTTGGATTGAGAAATCACACTGATTACAAAGCAAATTATAAATACAATGGAAATTTCGACTTAAGTGTTCAGAATTTAAAAACTGGATTTCCGAGCAATGCCTCAACAAATAATTTTACAATAAAATGGGTACACAATTCGGATCCTAAAGCAAGTCCTTATTGGAAATTTAGTTCTAATGTTAATTTTGTTTCTAACAATAGTTCTAAAACAGACTTATATCAACAAAACAATTCAAATTATTTTACAAATCAATATAATTCTGATGTCAATATAAATAGAGCTTTCCCAGGAAAACCTTTCTCTATGGGATTAAAATTGTCATTCAAACAGAATACCCAATCAAAACTAATGACGTTGAATAGCCCTGAATATAATTTCAATGTCAATAGATTCTTTCCTTTCAAAAAATTAATTAAAGACAATACAACAGAATGGAAACAAATTTTCAGCAGAATTGGTGTTGTTTATAGGCTAGATATGGCTAATAAATCAAATTTTAGTGATACTTTATTGAAAACGAGTCAATGGAATTCAATCCAGAACAGCTTTATAAATGGAGCAAATCAATCAATTTCAATACAAACAACTGCTGGACTTTTCAAAAACAAATTTAAACTGACACCTTCTTTAGATTATCGTTCATCGCTTAATGCTCAACAAAATTCAATCGGATTCGTTCCTTTATCCGCAACTAAAGACACTTTAATCACAACTCGTCATCAAAAAGTCGGAACATCCCAAACTTTATCATTCAATGCAAGTTTAACGACTGTAGTTTACAGTTACTATAGATTTGTTGGGAAAAACAAACCTTTATTGAGACATATTATGACTCCATCGGTTAGTTATAGTTATTCACCTAATTTAAACCCAACTTATTCTTACATTGATACTTCAGGCAAAACAATCAATTATTCGCCTTTTACGAATAGTTTATACTCTTCTACTTATACATTGAACAGATCTGGAAGAATTAATTTTGGTATTAGTAATACGTTTGAATTAAAGCGACTTTCAACTAAAGATTCTACAGGATACAAAAAACTTAAATTGGTGGAGCAATTTCTAATCAATGGTAGTTATGATATTTTCAAAGATTCTATGAATTTATCTGACATTTCATTATCATTTAGATCAAATCCTGCAAAGGCTTTAAGCTTTGTTTCTAGCGCAACCTTCTCTCCTTATTCATGGAATTCATTAGGCAATTCTATAGATAAATTTGCTATTCAAGAAAATGGCCGTTTAGGAAGATACAAACAAGCTCAATTTGCGACAACCTATACCTTTGCATCAAAAGAAAGCATTAAAAAAATCGAGTCTAATACACTTCAAAACCCTAGTTCTAATTGGAATTCGGATTATCAATACTTCGCATTACATCCAGAACAAATTATTGATTTCACGATACCTTGGAAAACAAATATTACGCACAATTATACGTTAACACTTGAAGAAAATACAATTAGTTCCTTTACTAAACTAAATACATTGATGATTAATGGAGATATTAGTTTTACAAAAAGATGGAAAATAGTAGGAACAACAAACATTGACATCAAAAACATAAAAATAATAAATACTCGTTTAGAATTAACGAGAGATATGCATTGCTGGGGACTTTCATTTATGTGGGTTCCAACTGGGTTAAATCGATATTTTCAATTTAGAATATTCGCTACTAGCTCTATGTTAAGTGGACTAGAGCAAAAATTCACGAAACCACCGTTGTTCTTTTAATTAACAATCTAGAAAATATCTGACATCTGTAATTTGCAATCTGCAAATTCATAAAACTATACCTCAGAAGCAAACAAAAATTTATTGGGAGAAACCAAATTAGTTTTTACTGCATACATCACAATTCCTGCTGTATTTTTAACACCTAATTTTGCCATTATGTTTTTTCGATGCGTGTTAATCGTATGATTACTCAAGAACAATTGATCCGCAATCTGTTGGTTCGTAAGTCCTTCTGCTATTAGAACAACAATTCCAATTTCTCTTTCAGACAAACTAATTGGTTCACACGAAAATGATTCAAAATCAATGTCATTTACATCGATAGAAGCTCGCTGAATTGTTTCTAAAATTTGACCACAGAAAAATTTATGACCTCTGCCCGTTTCTTTAACAGCGTTGATGATTTCACCTAAATCACAATCTTTTTTCACATAACTAATAACTCCAGATCGAAGTGCATCAACCAGTGTTTGAGCAGATTGTTCAGGTGTAATTGCGATAAATTTGACTTTATTATTAATAGCTAATATTTGATGAATGATATCAATGTCAAAACCATCAGATGTGTAATCTATTAAGATTAAAGTAGGTTCAAAATTTTTAACGATTTGTTTTAATTCTTGATTGTCTTTTGCTTCTCCAATAATCTCAATATTCTTTTCAGTCCCCAAAATAGTTCGAAGTCCTACTCTAACAATATCATTACTATCTGCGATAACAAGTTTCATCTTATTTAGAATAATTTTAAACAAGACAAAAATATTAAATAAAGTTTAAGATAGAAGCATTTTTTAAAATTTATTTAGAAAGAATCTAAATAATAATTTATAATCACTTGATTTAAAGCTAATTGAAAATCTAAACAAAGTATTCATCTGCGAAATTAACCAAATAGACTTTATCAGTTGCTCTAGTTAAAGCCGTATAAAGCCATCGAAAATAATCAGGATTCATCATTTCTTCCGTCATATAACCAGCATCAATAAAAACACTTGCCCATTGACCACCTTGCGATTTATGACATGTTACAGCATAGGCATATTTTACTTGAAGAGCATTGAAATAGGGGTTTTTCATGATTAAATCATAACGTTTTCGTTTGTTTCGTTCATGAGCGTAATCTTTCTCTATTTCAAAAAACAAGTCTTTCAATCGATCTCTAGAAATTGCTGGAGCTTCAACATTTAATGATTCTTTGAACATTAAAACTTCTAAATCAGTTACATCTGGATAATCAACAAAATCAATTAAAGCTCTTACAAATTCAAAACCGTATCGTTCTTCATGTTTTAGGATACGTCCTATTTTCATGATTTCACCATTAGCTATGAATCCTATTTTTGATGTATCATCCAACCAATAATAGTTATTTTTTACAACCATCAAAAAGTCACCATTACATAAAATATCCTCGTACCAAAGTATTCTTGAACGAATTTGGTTGTTATAATTATTCGCCCATTTATTTGAACGGGTAATTACAATTGTATCATCAAATCCATAATTATCAATCGATGCCTCTAAATATTCTTGCAATTCACCTCCGTTAATTCGAACTAAATCGCCCTTTTTCTCTAGTTTAAAAGTTGGATAACCTTCATCCATTTTACTTCTGAGACGAGTTGCATTTTCTAAAATAGAAGATTTTTGTGACTGACGTAAAACTTCAGTTAGTTGAAATTCTTGAATATTTAAATTTAAAAAATGATGTTCTAGGTATTTTCTATTCAACGCAGGAGAATCCTCACACCCAACAGGAGGTAACTGACCTTCATCTCCTAATAATATTAACTTACATCCTTCTCCAGAATAAACATATTCCATCAAGTCTTCTAACAAATTACGTTCACTAATTGAACCATCTTTTTGTCTAGAAAAATCACCAATCATTGATGCTTCATCAACAATGAAAACAGTATGTTTATGTAAATTTGGATTCAATGATAATCTAACTGCTCCATCTGTCGAAGGTTGTCTCCTATAAATCTGTTTATGAATGGTTAAAGCGATTTGATTTGATTTTAAACTTAAAACTTTCGCAGCACGACCAGTTGGAGCTAATAATTTACATCGCATTTTATTTTGAACCAAGGTTTTCACCAACGAACCTAGAATAGAAGTTTTACCTGTTCCAGCATAACCTTTCAATAGAAACAACTGATTTTTTTCTTGTGAAGCAACAAAATCAACGAGTTTATTAATTAAAATTGCTTGATGTTCGGTCGGCGGATGACCAAAATTTTGATAAAACTCTTCTATAAATTGTGATTTATACATACAATTTTATCCCTTCTTTTTCTTGAATTGCTTTAGCTCCTTGAATACCTCCAGTATGTATAAAAACTATTTTTTGATTATCCAGATTTCCTTTTTCGATTTCTTCAAAAATGGTAAACATCACTTTTCCAGTATAAATTGGATCTAATGGAACTTGAGTTTTAGCGTAAAAATCTTGAATAGAAGTCAGCAATTCTTTGGTGTATTTTGCATAACCTCCAAAATGACTTTCAGAATGTACAACAACCTTTTTCATCAAATCATCTGTCAATTCTTCATCAAAAATTGAATAATTCAACAATTGGCGCATTTCAGAAATTGAATCATAATTTTTCAAAACAGGGACAACATGGAGTGAAGATTCTTCTTTCATTCCTAACAACAGTCCACAACTTGTTGTTGTAGTTCCTTGTGCTACAAAAATGGAGTCATAATCAATTGGAATTTCAGAAAGAATTTCTTGACAGCCCATCATTCCATAAAAATTTGCGCCTCCTTCTGGAACTTGATAATAATTTGGAAATTGAATATTTAGCTCTTCTTTATAAATTCGATCATATCTCAAATCGTATTTACTTCTTGAAACAAATTCAAGATCCATTCCAAACTCTACGCATTTTCGCAGTGTTTCATTTGAATCTGATGTTAATTCATCACCTCGAACAATTCCTACGGATTTGATTCCTGCTTGTTTACACGCAGCTGCAGTAGCAACTAAATGGTTTGAAAAAGCTCCTCCAAAAGTTAATACTCCTTCTTTTTTTTGAGAAAGTGTTTGTTCAACATTAAATTTCAATTTTCTCCATTTATTCCCAGAGACAAAAGGATCAATCAAATCATCTCTTTTTATGAATAATTGAATATTTCGTTCATTAAGGTTATCGAGAATTATTTCTTGAAGAATTGAATTTTCCGTTGAATACAACATAGTTTGTATATATGGTTCAAAAATATGAGTTAACTTTGGAACATAAAAGAAGTTTATGTCAAATTTTTCAAATAAACCCAAATTAGCACCAGATGAATTCTATATGAGTCCTGAAGGTTTTATTGTTTTCACTGAGAAATACCATTTAAAAAGAGGATATTGCTGCAAAAGTGGCTGCAAGCACTGTCCGTATGGATATGATAAAAAAACGGGAAAGGTCAAAAACAATTAAAATTTTAGATTCTAAATTTTGGATTTTGGATTATACTAGTATTCAAATCATTAAACTAAAAGAAAATTCCACTAATCGAAGTCGAATTGTTGCTGAGCGAAGTCGAAGCTAATTCCCAGCTAATCTAATTAATCCATCTTTATTGATGATTTCTAGTTTTCTAGTATGAATTTCGATAAAACCTTCTTCTTTAAAATCTTTCAATAAACGAATTAAAGTTTCAGTTGCCGTTCCAACATAATTTGCCAAATCTTCTCTCGTCAAATTAATTTCTTCTTCTTTGTATATATCTTTTAGAATCAATAAAATACAAGCCAAACGTTCTCTTACAGATTTTTGAGCCATATTCGTAATGAAAACAGCTCTTTCTGCTAATTCTTTTGAAAGTTCACGCATAATTCCATTTCTAAAACTTGCGTTTGTATCAATCATATTCAGAAAATCCTCTTTAGCAATAAAGCAAATATTAGATTCTTCTAATGCAGTTGCAGACACTGAATAAGGATCACCACTGAACATAGATCTGAAACCAATAATTTCTCCTTCACCTGCAATATGAATAATTTGTTCTTTACCTTCTTCGCCTCTAGTAAAGATTTTTACTTTTCCTTTATTCAAACAAAAAACTCCTCTTGGAAAACTTCCATCTAGAAATAAACCTTGATTTTTCTTGTAATATGCACAAGATTTTTGTTCATTTAACTCATCTACATGATTCTCACAGAATGATCCAAATAATGAATCTTTTCTAGCTTCACAGTTATGGCAACTTACATGTTTAAAAGACTTGTCTGACATTTTTTAGTATTTACATCTCAAATATAATTATAATTCTTAATAGATATAAACATGATTCAAGTCATTTTTTAACAATCGCTTCATTTCTAATTTTGTATCGATGATTTATTTATAATATGAGCGATAAAAAAATACTGATTCAAAAATACAATGTACCCGGTCCGAGATATACCTCTTACCCTACAGTGCCCTTTTGGAAAAACAATGAATTAACTCAAAATGAATGGGTTGAATCAATTAATAAAAACAAGACTTATTTTAATTCAAATGAAATAAGTCTATACATTCACTTACCTTTCTGTGAAAGTTTGTGTACTTTTTGTGGTTGTCATAAACGAATCACTAAAAATCACGCTGTTGAAAAACCATACATTGATGCTGTAATAAATGAATGGAAAACATATCTTTCCGTTTTAGATTTTACTCCAAACATTAAAGAATTGCATTTTGGTGGAGGAACACCAACTTTTTTCGACCCTAGAGAATTAAAAAGACTATTAGTAGCTTTATTTAATTCAGAAAATATTGATCCACAATTACATGAATTGAGTTTTGAAGCACATCCTAACAATACGACTGAAGAACATTTACAAACTCTTTATGATTTTGGTTTCAGAAGATTAAGTCTGGGAATTCAAGATTACAGTCCAACGGTACAACAAGCCATTCACAGGATTCAACCTTTTAAAAATGTTCAAAAAGTACATGATTTAGCCAAAAAAATAGGCTATACTTCAATTAGTCATGATTTAGTATTTGGTTTACCAAAGCAGCATTTAGATGATATTGAAGCTACTATTGAAAAGACATTACAATTAATGCCTGATCGTATTTCATTATACAGCTATGCACATGTTCCTTGGATTAAAGGAAATGGTCAACGTGGTTATGATGAAAATGACTTACCAAAAGATGACGAAAAAAGAATTCTCTACGAGCAATCAAAAGAATTATTAGAAAAAGCAGGCTATCTTGAAGTTGGAATGGACCATTTTGCATTATCTCATGATGATTTAGCAAAAGCTATGAATTCTAAAACATTGCATAGAAATTTCATGGGCTATACAACTCAATTAACGCCAATGATGATTGGTCTTGGTATGTCTTCAATTTCTGATAGTTGGTTTGGATTTGCTCAAAATGAAAAATCAGTTGAAGATTATATTCAACGAGTATCCGAAAATAAACTTCCTGTTTTTAGAGGTCATTTATTAACTGACGAAGATGTTATCTTTCGAAGACATATTTTGGATTTAATGTGTCATTTTGAAACGAAAATTGAAGATAATTCAATTATTACACCACTCTTTCCAGTGATAATAGACCGATTAAAAGAAATGATTTCCGATAAGTTGGTTACTATAGAAGGAAACAGTGTAAGGATAACCGAAAAAGGGATTCCTTTTGTAAGAAACTGCTGCATGGCATTTGACCAAGACTTACATCGAAATGAATTGAAGGAAAATTTATTTTCAAAAACTATTTAATAGAAATTAGACTCTTAAATTTTAGACTCTTAGATAACATAAACATTGATAATTATTATTGAAAAGTCTAATTTCTAACTTCTAAACTTCTAAATTCTCAATAATTATGAGCGAAAATTGTTACCACTGCGGAGATGACATCATCGGAAAAGGTTATTTAATCGAAGAAAAAAAGTTCTGTTGCAATGGATGCATGATGGTTTACCAATTATTGACTGACAATAATATGGGTACTTATTACACTTTGGAGAATAAACCCGGAGTTAAACCATCTACATCTTCTCAAAGTAAATACAACTTTTTAGAAGTAGAAAGTATTCAAGAAAAATTCATAGATTTTAAAGATGGTAACACTGCTAAAGTAACACTTTTCCTTCCTGAAATTCATTGTTCTTCTTGTATATACTTACTTGAGAACATTTCGAAAATTGAACCAAACATCCTAAATTGTCAAGTAAATTTCACAAAAAGAGAGGCGAAAATCACTTTTAATTTGGATAAACTAAAATTATCTGAGCTTTCTTTATTACTTGACAGAATTGGTTATGCGCCTAATTTCGGAAACAGACAAGAGTCTGAAAAGAAAATGGACAAACAATTCTTATACAAATTAGGAATTGCTGGTTTTGCTTTTGGAAGTATCATGCTTTGGAGTTTCCCTGAATACCTTGGAATTGAAGACATGAATCAAAAAATGAGAAATTTCACTTCATATCTTTCATTTGTTGTTTCACTACCCGTTTTATTTTACTCTGCAAATGGTTATTTCATTTCTGCTTACAAAGCAATAAAATACAAAAGTTTAAATCTAGATGTTCCAATTACAATTGGGATTATAGCACTATATGCCCAAAGTACATACACCATTTTTACTGGTGGTGGTCCTGGTTACATGGATTCATTTGCGACGTTTATTTTTTGGTTATTAATCGGAAAATGGTTTCAAAACAAAACTTATAAAACGTTGTCATTTGAACGTGATTACAAGTCATACTTCCCTGTAGCAATAACAAAACTAATTGATGAGAAAGAACAAATTGTTGAAATTGAAGAATTAAAACAATTAGATTCTATCTTGGTTAGAAATGAAGAAGTAATCCCTTGTGATTGTGAGTTAATTTCCGAAGAAGCAAAGATTGATTATAGTTTTGTTACTGGTGAATCAATACCTGTGATAAAAAAGAAAGGCGATTTTATTTATGCTGGAGGAAAGCTAATCGGTCAAAGAACTAAATTAAAAGTACTTAAGGAAAGTAATAGAAGTCATTTAACTCAATTATGGAATGATGTAATCAAAGAAGATAAAGAAGCTTCTCAACGTACAATTCAAGATAAAATATCAGTTTACTTCCTTGCGATAATACTTATCATATCCGCAGTTGCTGGAATTGGATGGGCATTTATAGATGCTTCAAAAATTACCCCAATAGTTGTATCAATATTGATTGTTGCATGCCCTTGTGCGTTAGCAATTTCGGCACCTTTCACTTATGGTAATATTACTCGTGTTTTAGGCAGAAAAGGATTGTATATTAAAAATGCAAAAGTAATTGAGCGAATAAATGAAATTACTGACATTGTTTTTGATAAAACAGGAACATTAACAACAGGTGTATTAGATGGTGTCGAATATCAAGGTAAAGAACTAACCATCGAAGAAAAAGCATTAATAGTAAGCGTCGCACACTCTTCTACTCACCCACTTTCTCGCGGAGTTGTTCAATATTTAAGAAAATCAGCTTTATCAGAATTGCCTGATGTAACAAATTTTGAAGAAATCTCAGGAAAAGGAATCGAAGCAATCTGCGATGGAATTAAGGTAAAAATTGGATCAAGAAAATTTGCAGGTGACACCAGTGAACAAGTTGATTCGTACGAAACATCAGTATCAATCTCTCTTAACAATAATTTTATTGGAAAATTTATTTTTCATTCTGAATTAAGAGCTGAAATCGACAGAATGATTGATGATTTAAAAAATTATCAATTACATATCTTATCCGGTGATAATAAGAAAGATGAAGCGTTACTAAAAGAGATATTCCCACCAAAAACAACATTTTTATTTAATCAATCTCCAAAAGATAAACTTCAATTTATTGAAAACTTAAAACAGGATAATAAAAAAGTGATGATGATTGGGGATGGATTAAACGATGCGGGCGCACTAGGAAAAGCCGATGTTGGTGTTGCCGTTTCAGAAGATATATTCCGATTCACACCTTCATCAGATGCAATTATAGAAGCTAAAAAATTATTTACGCTTCCAAAATTGATGAACATTTCAAAATTTTCTAAAACGGTACTTAGAACATGTCTAATGTTTTCTATAAGTTATAATATTATTGGACTTTCAATTGCAATAAGCGGACAAATGTCACCTTTAGTCGCAGCTATTCTTATGCCAATCAGTTCAATTACAGTTGTTTTCCTTAGTACTTTCTTAGTGCTAAATAAAGGGAAATCATTATAAAACAATCAATGAATTACATTGGAATCTTATCACTTCAAGTGGTTACCAACTAATAATGCAAAAGAAATTTATAAAAACGTAAAATTAAAACATGACACAAATCAGGTTTTCGTCTAATACCAATCATTCTTTACGTTTTTAATAATTAATTACTTTGTTACATGGGAATAATATACATAATGCTAGTCGTGAGTTTGATTATCGCTCTGTTTTTTTTAGGTTCATTTTTATGGGCAATTAAAACAGGTCAATATGAAGATGATTACACACCTTCAGTAAGAATTCTCTTTGAAGATGAAACAATAAATAATAACCAAAACAAAAACGAAAATGGAAGTTCAGAAGTTTAGTTACGACAATAGGATCGTAAAGAATTTTGCCTACGCCACCGTAATATGGGGGATCACAGGTATGCTTGTTGGGTTAATCGTAGCTTTACAGCTCGCTTTTCCCGAGTTTTTTAATGATTACTTAGGGTTTAGTTTCTTATCCTTTGGTAGATTAAGACCTTTACACACAAATGCTGTGATTTTCGCATTCGTAGGTAATGGTATTTTCATGGGAGTTTATTACTCACTACAACGTTTGTTAAAAACAAGAATGTGGAGTGATAAATTAAGTAATATCAACTTTTGGGGTTGGCAGTTTTTAATTTTATGTGCTGTTGCAACTTTACCATTTGGTATCACTTCAGGTAAAGAATACGCAGAGTTAGAATGGTGGATTGATATCCTAATCGCTGGATTATGGGTAGTTTTCGGATTCAACATGTTTGCAACGATTTTAGTAAGAAGAGTAAAACATTTATATGTTGCCATTTGGTTCTTCATCGCTACTTTCGTAACTGTAGCTATCTTACATATCTTCAACTCTTTCGAATTACCTGTTTCTTTCTTAAAAAGTTACTCTTGGTACGCAGGAGTTCAAGATGCATTAGTACAATGGTGGTATGGACATAATGCAGTAGCATTCTTCTTAACTACACCTTACTTAGGTTTAATGTACTACTTCGTACCTAAAGCAGCGAATCGTCCAGTATACTCTTATAGATTATCAATTATCCACTTCTGGGCGTTGATTTTCATCTACATCTGGGCTGGACCTCACCACTTATTATATTCAGCATTACCTGATTGGGCACAAAGTTTAGGTGTTGTTTTCTCTGTAATGTTAATTGCTCCATCTTGGGGTGGTATGTTGAATGGTTTATTAACATTAAGAGGTGCTTGGGATAGAGTTCGTGATGATGTGATGTTAAAATTCATGGTAGTTGCATTAACTTGTTACGGTATGGCTACTTTTGAAGGTCCATTATTATCTTTGAAAAACGTAAACGTAATCTCTCACTTTACAGATTGGACAATTGCACACGTTCACGTTGGTGGTTTAGGATGGAACGGTATGTTTACTTTCGGTTTATTATATTGGTTATTCCCGAAATTATACAGAACAGAATTATATTCTAAAAAATTAGCGAATCAACACTTCTGGATTGCAACTTTAGGTATCTTACTATATGCTATTCCAATGTATTATGCTGGTTTCGTTCAAGGTCAAATGTGGCAAGAATTTAATCCAGATGGAACTTTAACTTACCAAGATTTCTTAGAAACAGTTCAAATTATTAAACCTTTCTATATCTTACGTTCTTTAGGTGGATTATTATTCATCATCGGAGCAGTTATGATGTTCTACAACTTAGTGAAAACTGCAAAATCTGGAAGTTTATTAGCTGATGAAGAAGCAGAAGCTCCAGCTTTGGTTAAACATGAAAAAGAAGGTAAAAAAGAACACTGGCATAGAGGAATTGAAGGGAAACCAGTTCAATTCATGATCTTAGCAATCGTTGTAGTAGCAATCGGAGGTTTAGTACAAATTGTACCTACAATGATTGTGAAAAGTAACATTCCTACAATTGCAAGTGTGAAACCTTACACTCCTCTTGAATTAGAAGGTCGTGATTTATATATTAGAGAAGGTTGCTACAACTGTCACTCTCAATTAGTAAGACCTTTACGTTTCGAAACTGCTCGTTTTGGTGACTACTCAAAAGCTGGAGAATTTGTATATGATCACCCATTCCAATGGGGTTCTAAAAGAACTGGACCGGATTTAGCAAGAGAAGGTGGAAATGTTAAAATTAAGAAAAGTAATTTCTGGCATTACCAACACATGATTCGTCCGAAAGATGTATCTAAAGGTTCTATCATGCCTGCTTACGTTTGGTTAAAAGAAAATGATTTAGATCTTTCTTTAACTTCTAAAAAAATCAATGCAATGAGAACGTTAGGTGTTCCTTACAAAAAAGGATACGAGACACAAGCTCCAGCAGATTTACAAAAACAAGCGTTAGAAATCGCAACAGACATTGTTAACAATCAACCTGCTGAGATTTTGAAAACGATCAATGTAAATCAAGAGATTAACAAGTTACAGAAAAAAGAAATCGTTGCTTTAATCGCTTACTTACAACGTTTAGGTAAAGATGTAATGACAACATCTACATCAGTTAAATAATACTAAAATTAAACGTTATGTTACGATTTATAAAACATCATTTAACAGGAATTGACGGGGTATCTATATACCCTATCATTTCCCTACTCATCTTCGTATTGTTCTTTGTATTTGTATTAACACATGTATTTAGAATGAGAAAAACACAAGTTGAAGAGTTAAGTAATATTCCTTTCGAAACATCTGAAGAAGAAGTTGGAGGGACAGTAGGAATTATAAAATAAAAGAAAATGAAAAGGTTATTATATTTCACAAATGCTTTACTTTTCATCTTAATTGTAAGTGTAAATGTATTTGGTCAAGACGGAGAGGCTATTTTCAAGTCAAAATGTAGTGCTTGTCACATCTTAGGAAAAGATGGTACTGGTCCAAATTTGAAAGGAGTTAAACAAAAATGGACAGATGCTGGTGAAGGTGATTTACTTTCTGAATGGGTAAAAAATTCAACGGCATTAATAGCTGGAGGTAAAAGTACAATGGCAAATACAATTAAAACGTATAGCCCTATGGAAATGCCAGCTCAAGATGTTACCCCAGCAGATGTTGATGCGATTTTAACATTTGTAGATGGATATGTTGAAACAGCTGCCCCTGCAGCAACTGAAACTGCTACTGCAGGTTCAACTACTACAACACCAGAAGTTACTTATCTTCCAAACTACAAAGAAAATTTAACTAAGTTTTATTGGTTATTAGTAGCAGTTGTGATCTTACTAATAGGTATTTTCATTATGTCTTCTTCAATTATGAATTTGACAAAATCTGATTACTTCCAAAATAAATTAGCTGAGAAAAAAGACAAAGAAAAAAGCAGTTCATCAATTAACACAACTTTGATTGCTATAATTGGTATGTTTGGTTTAATGGCTTTAAATAATCATTCGTTGGCTTTATCATTCATGACTCCTGGTGAGGCGAAAGAAGATTCTCCATGGTTATTAGTTGAAACAAGTGATTTATATTTCTTAGCAGTTATAAACTTAGTTTTATTAGGTGTTATTTTCTACTTGAAAAACATGTTTAAAAACTTAATGAATTTAGTTAAAACTGAACAAGAAAAAGCGAAAGCTGAAGAACCAGTTGTACTGAAAAAATTAAATCATGTTTTAACTGATGTAGTTCCGATCGAGCAAGAGCATAAAATCTTAATGGATCATGAATATGATGGAATTCAAGAATTAGATAACAATTTACCACCTTGGTGGGTTTGGATGTTCTTTGCTACAATTGTATTTGCTGTTGTTTACTTGTTTAATTACCATATTTTTAAAACAGGTGACTTACAATATCAAGCATACGATAAAGAAATCAAACAAGCTGATGCACAAGTGAAAGCTTATTTGGAAGCAAATGCAATGAATGTTGATGAAACAACAGTTACATTAATGACAGACGCTGCTGAACTTGAAAAAGGTAAAGCATTGTTTGAAACAAACTGTGTGACTTGCCACAATCCAAAAGGTGAAGGTAATATTGGACCTAACTTAACGGATAAAAATTGGATTTATGGATTTGATATCAAAGATGTATTCAAAACTGTAAAAACAGGAACACCAAACGGTATGCCTGAACACGGTACAAAATTCAATCCAATTCAAATTCAACAAGTAGCTTCTTTTGTATTATCATTACCAGAAGCAAAAGGAAAAGCTCCACAAGGAGAAATAATTGAAAAATAACAAATAGATCCAAGACTATAAGATTCAAGATTTTAAGATAAAACATCTTGAAATCTTGAATCCTTAAGTCTTTCATCTGTTAAATTCTTTACAAAATGAGCGAAGATAAAGAAGGTTTCAGAGATCGTATTTCTACAGTCAATGAAAAAGGAAAACGTGTATGGGTTTTTCCTAAAAAACCAAAAGGTAAATTTTTTAATTACCGTAAATTAACAAGTTATTCATTACTTGCGTTACTATTTGCCCTACCTCACATTAAAGTTCACGGCGACCAATTTCTACTCCTAAATGTCATTGAACGAAAATTTATCATTTTTGGATATATTTTCTGGCCACAAGATTTCTATATTTTTGCAATTGCTTCTATTCTAGCAGTCGTATTTGTAATTGTTTTTACTATCATTTTCGGTCGTATTTTTTGTGGATGGGTTTGTCCTCAAACCATATTTATGGAAATGATATTCAGAAGAATTGAATACTGGATTGAGGGTGATTATACACATCAAAAAAAGTTAGATAGTCAAGCTTGGAATGGAGAAAAAATCAGAAAAAGAGTTCTTAAACATTCTATTTTTTGGATTATTTCATTCGCTATTGCAAATACATTTTTGGCTTACATCATTGGAAAGGATCAATTATGGGAAATTCAAACTGATAATGTTGGTAATCATGTTGGTGGATTAATTTCAATTGCCGTTTTCACTACTGTTTTCTACATGGTTTTTTCTCGTTTGAGAGAGCAAGTTTGTACTACTATTTGCCCTTATGGTAGATTACAGGGTGTATTGCTTGATCCAAACACAATGGTTGTAGCATACGACTACAAACGTGGAGAAGAACGAGCAAAATTTAAAAAGAACGAAGATAGAGCTGCAATCGGAAAAGGTGATTGTATAGACTGTAAATTATGTGTTCATGTTTGTCCGACTGGAATTGATATCAGAAATGGTACTCAACTAGAATGTATCAATTGTACTGCATGTATAGATGAATGTGATACAATGATGGAAGGTGTTGGATTAAAAAAAGGATTAATTCGATTTGTATCTGAAAATGGAATTAAGAACGGAACAAATTTCCAATGGACAAGAAGAGTAAAAGCATATGTCGTATTACTTTTTGGACTTTTAGCATTATTGATAACATTGTTAGTTACAAGACAAGATTTTCAAGCAACGATATTCAGACAAAGAGGTACAACCTATCAGACAAATAATTCAGGTTACATCAGTAATATATTTGAAATTAATTTATCAAATAAAACAAGAAACAATTACAATGTAAATCTTAAATTGGATGATAATATTGGTAAAATTGAACTGGTTGTCCACAATTTAAAACTGAAACAAGAAGCACATTTAAAAGATAGATTTATCGTAAAATATCCATATTCTGCGATGGAAAATGGAAAAAGAAATATTACGATTATTATTCTTGGAAATGGAAAAGAAATCGAACGCGTAAAAGTTCGATTCTTAGGTCCATTGATGTAATATTAAAATTATGGATGTTGGATATTGAATTTAACATCCGTAATTTGGTTCAATAATTTATTCTAAAAATTTCAAAAATGAGTTGGGGAAAAGGAATTACTATCGCAATGATTGCATTTATGACTTTCATTCTATATATGGTTTTCACTTTAATGTCAAGAAATACAGACTTAGAAAGTGAAGATTATTATCAAAAAGAGCTAAATTTTGAAAAAGAGATTTCAGCTTTAAAAAACACAAACAAACTTAAAGAAAAGGTAAAAGTGACTTTAAACGATACATACGTTATTGTTCAATTTCCAAACTTAGAAGAATTAGATTCGATAAAAGTTGAATTGTATCGCCCTAATAATGATAAAGATGATCAAGTGTTTTCTGTACAAGAATCTAAAGTTGTTATGATACCAAAATCAAAATTGAAAAAAGGTGTCTACGAAATGAACATACAATATCAAGTGAAACGCGAATTGTATATGCAAAAAGAATCGATTGAAATTTAATTTAAAAGTAAAAAATTGATCTCGATTCTCACATCCGCATTGATTTTAGGGATGATTTCTAATCTCCATTGCGTTGGTATGTGCGGACCAATTTCAATGGCCATTCCATTTGATAGAAGTTCAAAATTTAATTTAATAATTGGTATTTTTCAATACAATTTCGGCCGAATATTAATCTATTCAATTTTTGGTGTAATCGTAGGTTTTTTAGGTTTAGGTATTCAATTTGTTGGAATTCTTCAAAGTTTGAGTATTATAGCTGGTTTTGGAATTGTTTTATATGCCTGGAGAAAGATTTTATTTACAGGTCCATTTTTTGATCAATTTAGAATAACATTCATTCAGCGATTTACCTCAAGAAATATGGGGAGAGTAATTAAATCACAAAGCCCTTTTAAATTTTTCTTATTTGGTACATTAAACGGACTTCTTCCTTGCGGAATGGTTTACACAGCATTAATCACATCTATAATTGCTGGTAGTCCTTTCAACTCGGGATTAACAATGTTGTTTTTCGGAATAGGAACAATGCCCGGAATGATTCTAATAACATATTTTGCAAATCAAATTACAAATCGATTTAGAGGTAAAATAAATAAGGTTCTCCCCTATCTGGTTACACTTATTGGATTAATCATAATTTTAAGAGGATTGAATTTAGACATTCCATATTTAAGTCCTAAAATATCGTTTAGCGATAAGACAAAAGAAATAAAATCAATTTCTTGTCATAAAAGCTTCAACAAAAATAAAATAGAAAAATAAATAAAATTCGTTGAACGTTTTCGAAGTTGAATTGTATTCAGAAGAAAACGATTTATGAAAGCACTTATTATTATTTTATTTTCAAGCATTATTAGCTTCAACTTATTTTCACAACCTGGTGATTATTTAATTCAAACATCCAAAATTCAACTTGCAATATTATTTGATGGTTCAAATAGCATGGATGGACTAATTGATCAGGCAAAATCTCGAATTTGGAATATTGTAAATGAAGTAAGTTCTTATAAAAGCAATGGACAAAATGTAACTTTAGAAATTGCTCTTTACGAATATGGAAATACTGCATTCTCCCCTTCATCCAATTACATTAAACAACTCGTTCCTTTAACAAGTGATTTAGATTTAATATCTCAAAACTTATTTGGGATCAAAACAAATGGTGGTGAAGAATATTGTGGAGCAGTTATTTCTCAGTCCATAAATGATTTGGGCTGGTCTAAAAACCCTTCCGATTTAAAAATGATCTACATTGCTGGAAACGAACCATTCAATCAAGGACCGATCGACTATAAAAGTGTAATGAAAAATGCAAAAGAAAAGTCTATCTATATAAATACTATTTATTGTGGACCTTATAATCAAGGTAAAACTGAATTTTGGTTTGATGGAGCTCAAGAAGGAAATGGTGATTATTTCGCAATCGATTCAGACCAAAAAATTCAACAAGTCACAACCCCTTATGATGCTGAAATTAATAATTATAACGATTCATTAAATAAAACATATATTGGATATGGTATCAAGGGAAATGAAAAAAAAATGAATCAATCTAAACAAGATGAAAATGCAGCTTCTGCAGCTCCCTCTATATTAGCTGAAAGAACAATTATAAAATCAAAAAAATCATACAATAACGCTTCTTGGGACTTAGTTGACGCAGTTGAATTAGATGGTAAAGATATTTCTGAAATAAAGGAAGAGGAGTTACCTGAGGAATTCAAAGGTAAATCTGATGAAGAAAAGAAAAAAATGATTGAGCAAAAAGTCCTTGAAAGAGAAAAATATCAAGAAAAAATAAATAAGCTTGCAGTAGATCGAAACGAATACATCGAAAAGGAAAAACTTAAAGTCGCTAACTCCAAAACAATTGATGATTTTGGATCTTCAATCAATAAAAGTATTGAAAGTAAAGCCAAATCGAATGGTTTTGAAAAAATCAAACTTTAAAATAGCATCTTTATATTTATTTAAAGCTGTTTTCATATGATAAATCAGTTGTTTAGCTAATTTACATCATGTTTTTTTTGAATTGAATGATTGATATTTGTTGTATAAAGTTAAACGATTAATAAATAAAATATGAGCAAACAAGAAGCACTTTACGATGTACACCAAGAACATGCAGAATGGATTAGTAAATTGAATTTTTACAAAGATGATATTAAAATCTTTAACACACGTTTAGAAGAAATTGCATCAAAAAATAATGGTGAAGAAGTTCTTGCGGAAGTAGAAAGATTTCAAAATCAATTTATTATTCAAAGAAATAATATTGATGAAATTGCACATATCATCACTTTAGATGAAGTAGAATTACAAAATGAAGTTAAAGCTAATCCAGTTGCAGTGGATCACAGAAAAGTAGGTGATCAATCTGAACATAGAGATTTAGTTGCAACTTTCGAAAAAAACTTTACAGAATTAAGAGCTGAATACAATAAGTTTTCTGCTAAATGGATGTAATATTCAATCACTACTGAAAAAAAAAGAGTTGCATATTTGCAACTCTTTTTTTTGAACTAATATTTTAAAACACTTATATAATATTAACTTCCACAAGATAAACATTCATCATCTTCATCTAATTCCGGATGATCAACAATTTCTGGATTCAATTGTTTTTTCAATTCATAAATCTTTTGTTGAGTTTCTAAATCTTGGAATAAATCACCTGTTAATTGTGTTTTTAACTCTGCTATTTGTGCTTTTAAATCATCCATCGTTGTTTGTTTTGAATTTATTGTGATAAAAATAAGCTTTTGATAATCTCAAAACTCAAAATAATTGAATTATATTTTTCAGCTATAATGTGTTGAAAATTAACTTAACGATTATCTTGAATTCGAATGATGGAACCATTTTGAATAGAAATATCTTGATCAATTGTATAAACTTCTTTTCCAACTGTAAATTTGTCATTTAGTTTATTATCAGTCTTAAAATCAATGAATTTATCAACATCAATGAAAGAATCTTTTGATTGACTTCTAATTTTCCCTTGCATTTCTGTATCAACAATTCCTGGGTACACAACTTTCAAACTCACTCCATTATTCAGTTCATTTTGCTCTAATGCTACAGATTGAGTAAATAAATCAACTGCTGCTTTAGACGAGCAATAGATTGACCAACCATATTTTGGTGAAACTGCAGCACCAGATGAAATATTAATGATTGATTTTCTGGCTTTCCATTCCTTAGTTTTTTGAATAAATAATCTCGAAAGTTGAATTGGCACAATTGTATTTAACAGAAACGTCTCATGTATATCAAGTTCTGGTATATTTTCTAAACGATTAACCTCTCCTAAACTTCCGGCATTATTAATTAAAGTAATGTACTCAATAGTATTGTATTCAAATTTTTCAAAAACAGTTTGAATAATTTGCTCTAACTTATTTCCTTCACATAAATCAACTACAATTTGATTAGCACCTTTCAAATTCTCATTAATAGATCTAGAAAGTGAAAATACATCCCACCCTTTCTCTATATAGGCATTTACGATTCCCTCACCTATTCCTCTACTACCTCCAGAAATAATTAAAATTTTATTCATAATCTTAAATATGTATAAAAACAAAAAGAGGAACAAATTCTAATGAAACTTGTTCCTCTTCTCGCTAAACCTTGCTAAAACTATAAAACCTAAACTACAACTATGAAATTGTATGATACAAATATACGAACATTTAAAGTTAGTATCCAAATTTATTTTTGTGTATAAAAATTTATTTTACCCTAAAAACACACAAACAATTGATTAACAAGTTTTTAAGAGTTAATATTTTTAAAAATTTAACATTTTTTTAATATTAATATATCCAAAAGTCAATAAAAATAGACATCCAGATACAACAATGATCATGGAACTAGCCGTTACATCAATTAAAATCGATAAATAAAACCCTATAATACAAGAAGTAATTGCTAAAAAACAAGAAATAATCAACATCCTTTTTAACTTATCTGTAATCAAATAAGCTGTTGCCGGAGGAATTACTAAAAGACCTACTACTAAAATTGCTCCTACACTTTCAAAACTCATAACAGTCGTGACACTTACCAGACTCATAAATATCAAATTAATAAATCCAACATTAATTCCTAAAGATTTTGCGTAATCTTCGTTAAATGAAATAATTGAAAGACCTTTATAACCAAAAAGTATGAAGACCAGAATAATTAAAAAGACTGGAAAAATCATCCAAAAACTTCGTGTCCCCATTAAATAATCTCCGATAATAATTTTATCTAAAAAAGTAGAACTCAATTCTCCAAACAAAACACAATCTTGATCTAAATCTGTATTTGAATTTGTAAAAAGGGTAATGATTATTACTCCAATTGCAAAAAGCCATGTAAACGTAATTCCAATCGAAGCATCTTCTTGTAGTTTTAATTTTTTATGAAAAAAGTCAATTAATAGAGTTGTAAACACTCCAAAAACAGCTGCTCCTATCAACATAAAAACAGAATTAAAACTAGAACTCAAAAGATAAGCAATTGCAATTCCTGGCAATACGCTATGTGAGATTGCATCGCCTACCATTACTGTCTTTCTCAAGACTAAGAAACATCCCAATAACGAACATGAAACTGCTATTGTAATGGCTGTTAATAATGTTAGAAAATCGTTTAATTCCATATCAATAAGGTATATTTTTATTATGTGGGTCTGCAGTTGGAAATTTTAATTCCTTCAATAGCTCCTTTTCAATTTCTGGAGTTATAAGGTGCTCAATCGTTTCTGCAGTTCCATGAATATGATCTTCCTTAAAATTTAATCGTTTTGTTAAATATAATTCCCATAATCTATGAAAACGAACTATTCTAGCCGCTTCAACTTCACCTTTTTCTGATAATTTATATAATTGAAAGTCATTATTTATAAATCCTTTTTTTATCAATGAAACAATCGTATTCGTTAATTCTTTGGTATCCATTTGTCTTTTATTCAAAAACTCAGAGTATGTTACATTTTTAACACCTAATTCTGCTAATTGGTAAAATACTTTTAAAACATTTTCTTCAGCCATTTTCTGGCGATTTATCCGTTGCTTTCTAACCATAGAAAACCATCCTTTATTAGATGAAAAAAGTAAAGTCAATAAGATGAAGAAAAAAAGAATGAAGACAATCCATGGACCAGTGGGCATATTTTCTTTGGTTGAAGAAATAAAAACACCTAAAACACCTGATGAGACACCAATTAAAGCTGAGTAAAACAACATCTTGGGTAGGTTGTTTGTCCAATACCTCGCAGTAGCAGCTGGTGCTATCAATAAGGCAGAAGTTAATACAACCCCAACAGATTGAATTCCAATTGCAACTGTTAGTACTGTAATTGTAGATAATAAAAATTCAATCAAGTTCACTTTAATTCCAATCGATTTTGCAAACTCTTTATTAAAAGAAATTAATTGAAAATATTTAAAAAATAAAATAACGACTAGAACAATAATTAGTGATAACAATACAAATACATTAATATCATCATTTGTCATTGTTGCAGCTTTTCCAAATAAAAAATCTTTTAATCCCGATTGATTTCCATTGGATGAACCTGAAATATAAGAAAGTAAAACGGCCCCTATAGCAAAAAAGAAAGTAGAAACAAATGCAATTGAAGTGTCCGAACTTAATTTAGATTTAGCTGTTAACACATCAATTAACCATACCGATAACCAACCTGTAATAAGAGAGCCTAACATTAAATAAAACGGATCTTTTGTACCCGAAAAAATAAAACCAAGACAAATACCAGGAAAAAGAGAGTGCGCAATTGCATCTCCTACAAGTGTTTTCTTTCTTAAAAAAGAAAATGTGCCAACGATTCCGCTTGTTGCGCTAATAATTGTAATTCCAATGAGAACTTTAAACGCTACACTGTCAGTAAAAAAATAAATTATTGTATCTTTCATTTATCTTCAAATCCTTTTTCTCGTAATGGAAATTCTTTTTCTTTAATGATCGATTGAATTTTTGAAATAATATTCAACTGACCGCCATAAGTTGCCTGTAAGTTTTCTTCTGTCAAAACTTCATTTGTCGGACCATGAGCTATTAATCGCGTATTCAACATTACTATGTAATCGAAATAATTAGAAACCGTTTGAATATCATGATGAACAATAATTATTGTCTTACCTTCTTCCTTCATTTGAATTAACAAATCTAAAATTGTCTTTTCTGTTGCCATATCAACACCTACAAATGGTTCATCCATAATGTAGATTGATGCTCCTTGGGCTAAGGCACGAGCGATAAATACACGTTGTTGCTGACCACCTGACAATTGAGAAATTTGCCTTTCTTTATATTTTTCAAGTTTCACTTTTTCAATTGATTCTTGAGCAATCACTTTATCAATTTTCGTTAATCTTCGAAATAAATTTCCTTTTTTGTACCTTCCCATTAAAACAACATCCTCTACAGATGCTGGAAAATTCCAATCTACTGTTTCTCGTTGCGGAACATATGCTAACTGATCTCTCACTAATGAAAGATTTTTATTCAAAACCTTTACATTTCCGCTGGCTAAAGGAATCAAACCCATTATTGCTTTTAATAAGGTTGATTTCCCAGACCCATTCGGACCAATAATTCCAACAATCTGTCCCTTCGGTAATGTAAAGTCAATATCCCATAAAACAGGTACATTTTGGTAACTAACCGACAAATTATGAACTTCAATACTACTATTTTCCATCTTTTATTAATTCATTGATTTACAAAATGTCATTGTGTTTTTTCTAATCATTTTTAGATAAGTATCTGCATTTGATTTAATTCCACCTAAAGCATCCGAATAAAGCATCCCTCCTATTTTAAGATTGTGTCCTCTGCTTTTACATGCTTCAATTACAGCACTTATCGCTTTAGGTGAAACACTACTCTCAACAAAAACAGCAGGAATTTTTTCTTTTACTAAATAATCAACCAAGTTGGAAACATTTCTCATTCCTGGTTCTGTAACTGTTGAAACTCCTTGTAAAGCCTTTACTTTTACATTATATGCTTTTCCAAAATAATGAAAGGCATCATGTGAGGTAATTAAAATTCGTTTAGACTTTGGTAAATCATTTATTTTCAATCTCACCTCTTCATCCAAATGATCTAGATCCTTCTTTAATTTCAAATAATTTTCTTCAAAAAATATAGAATCAATAGGATATTCTTTTTGTAATTCATTTTTACAATGAATAATTCCCTGATGCCACAATTCGACATCAAACCAAACATGGGGATCAAACGAATGTTCAGTTAATCGAATTAATTTTGAAAAATTCATTCCATCTGAAAATTCAATAATCGTTTTTTCTTTACTCAAGCGATGAAATAAATCAGACATTTTACCTTCTAAATGTAATCCATTCAAAATAATAACATTGGAATTACCAAGTGCTCTGACATCTGAAGGTTTAGCTTCATAAATATGTGGATCTACTCCTGCTCCCATTAATGTTTTCACATGGTATTTATTACCAACAAGCTGTTTAACAATATCACCGACAATTGTAGTTGTACAAACAATATGTTTAGAATTCATCAACTTTTTAGGTTGCCATTTACAACTAATACTTGTAATAAATAGTAGCAAAAAATATAAATAAGTATTCTTAATCATTGTACATATATTTTTTGAGACACTTGCTTTGACAAAATAATTTCTTTTTTATTTATTGAGATTAAAACTGATTGATCGAAATTGTACTTAGCAATAATTTTCACTTTTGTTCCTAATCCAATTTCACAATGTTTCAAAAACTGAAAAAATTCAATCGATCCATCTTCTACACCTGTAATTACTACTTCATCATTAATATTTGTTAAAGACAACTGTTTTGTTTTTAGATTATTTGAAAAATTTCCATTTTTATCTGGAATAGGATCTCCATGAGGATCAACCTTTGGAAAATTCAAAAAGGAATCTAACTCATCTGTTAATTTTGAAGACTTTATATGTTCCAATTGTTCAGCAATCTCATGAACTTCCTCCCAACCAAAATTTAATTTATCAACTAAAAACACTTCCCATAAGCGATGTTTTCTGATTATTTGAAGCGCATAATCTTTTCCTTTATCAGTTAGTTCACAACCTTGATATTTCAGATAAGAAACATATGATTTATCAGCTAATTTTCTCAGCATATCCGTCACAGAGGATGGTTTTGTCTTCATTTTTTCAGACAACATATTTGTTGAAACAATTTCAGAATCTTCTTCAGTTAGAGAATAAATTGCTTTTAAATAATTTTCTTCACTTTGAGTAAGCATAAAATAATTTTAACCAAAAATACAATTAATTTTTAGACAAGACTAAAAATTAATTTATAAATAAAAAAAAGACATCTTTCAATGTCTTTAATTCTATTATTTATTTAAAATTTCAAAAATTGGTTCACCCGTGGTTGCATTAGGTTTTTGGAGATTCAAAATATGGGTCAAAGTAGCTGAAATATCAATAATATTTACTCTTCTAAATACCTCTTGCTTTTTAATGTTTTTACCATACCAAATTAAAGGTACATGTGAATCATAGTTAAAAGCAGAACCATGACTGGTACCTCTTCGACTCGCTTCAGTATCTTTTGAAATAGTTAGATAACCCGGTTCTAGAATATAAATAATTTCTCCACTTTCTTTGGGGTGATAACCTAATCGAATCATATCAGCCCAATTTGAGCCATTGGTAACAGAATTAAAATGTTCAGTAGTATAAACCACTTTTACTTCCTCCCATTTTCTAATCTCATCAGCTATAAACCGTTCAACAATTGAAGATTCTATATTCAAAATTGACATTGTTTCTTGATCTAAATAAATATTATTATTCATAGATTTCAATATCAAATCTGCTCCGAAACGTACTCTAACTTTATCATTTAATTCAAGCATTTTAGGATCTTTGATCATATAACCTCCGGGTAATTTGTGGTCAACCAAATACTGTGGTACAGGAACAACTGCATGATCAGCAGTTAAAAACAAAACAAAATTATCTTTGCCTACTTTTTTCTCAAGCTCTACTAATAACCGAGCAATTTCTAAATCTAATCGAATATAAACATCTTCTAATTCTACAGAATATGGTCCAAACATATGTCCAGCTATATCTGGTGTTGAATAACTAATACATAACATATCAGTTTGATTATCTTGACCTAACATTTCATTGTAAATAGATTCGATAGCGAAATCAGTCAAGTAAGTATTTGCAAATGGGGTGAACGTAAAATATTCATAATTATCTTTACCCTCACATATTTCATTTAAATTATATGGAAACGTTGCTGATTTTGTATCCGAAATTTGATCTTCATAAACCGAAGTATCTGGCCCACTTTCTTTATAAGTTGAAATATTATAATATGTGTCCCATGTTTTACTCAAACATTTTTTAGGATAATTTAAATCATTAAATGACTGAACCCAAAAAGGTAATTGTTGTTTATAAAAAGAACTTGTTACAAATTTTCCTTGAGAATAATCAAACCAATATGAACCATTCGATAAATGTCCGCCTGGAAGTATCGCACCTCTATCCTTTATTGACATAGAAATTACTTTCGCATCAGGATATGTCAATTTTAATTGATCTGTTATGGTATTCGACTTTAAATTTATTGGAGAACATTTTCCTTCTTCAGAATCAGTACCAACTCCAATCACTGTTGAATCATCAACACAATTAATAGATTTCCCTGTGTTTCTATCATACCAATCATTTGCAACTATTCCATGATTACTCGGTGTTGTACCAGTATAAATAGAAGCATGACCAGGACCAGTAAAAGTCGGTACATAATTATATTGAGTATTTCGGCAATGAGAACCTTTTGTCATTAATTTCAAAAATCCTTTATCTGAAAATTTATCCTGAAATCGATATAAATACTCATAACACATCTGATCAACAACAATTCCAACAACTAACTTAGGTTGTTTCTTCGTTTGAGCCAATAATAGAGTATTTATTAATGTAAATGTTAAAAAGATATATTTTTTCATTATTTGTTATGAATAGTATTATAAATTCTTAAATAAGTGCATTTTCAATTGCATATTTCATCAAACCAATAGTTGATTTAATTTTTAATTTATTGAAAATATTTTTTTTATGCCATTCGATTGTCCTCACGCTCAAACCTAATTCATCAGCAATTTCGTAATTCGTTTTTTCAACACAAATTAAACGAATAACATCTAACTCTCTAGTAGAAAGTTGATTTAACACTCCATTAATGTTTGACGATTTTAATACTTTATCTGCATTTTGAATTAACACCTGAGATGTATGTTCATTATAATAAACACCTTTATTTATAACCATATCAACCGCATCTAATAAATCATCAACAACTGAATCCTTGGTTAAAAACCCATGCGCACCAATTCTATGCATTTTTAAAATATGCTCATCTGAATTAAACATTGTCAAAGCTATTATTTTGATCGATGGATATTTTTTTACAATTATTTTTGTTGCTTCTATCCCATCAATAACGGGCATTCTAACATCCATAAAAATAATATGAGGCAAATTGTCTTTACACTTTTCAAGTTCAGCTATCAAAGATTCACCATTATCAACTTCAAGAGTAACTTTTAGATTTGATTCTTCTTTCAACAACGAAACTACACCTTTTCTAAAAAGGTATTGATCTTCCGCTATAGCAATTCGAATCTTTTTCATAATATTTCCAAATATATCGAAAAAAAGATAAAACGTAAAAAAAAACAGAATGTTAAAAGGCTCTTCTAATAGAAGAGCCTTTTAAATGTTGTGGTTAGGAACATGATTTTAATTTCTTTGTAAAACAAATTTAGCGCTTTTATATAGATGGTTTTTCAAAATTTAAATCACCAAGAATGAAAGTGAAATTATAAATAATTAAATATCAAACAATTAAACTATTACACACAAATAGAAAACCCCGTAAAAATACGGGGTTTTCTAGTAGAATTACGTGATATCAGTAAATGGTTTTAGTGACATCAAAAACATTTTTTTATGCAATATAATTAATGAACAATTACTAGTTTAATTGGTAATGCTGAAAAAGACTCATTATTTACATTTAGAGTATAGATTCCTTGAGGCAATAGCAACGTATCTAGTTGAATTTTATTTGTTGATTCCTCTATTTTTTTAATAAGGACAATTTTTCCGGACTGGTCAATTACTTCAATTTTCCCAGTTGCAATAACATTTGATAAACTTACCGTTACTTCACCATTTGAAGGATTTGGAAAAGTTTTTATTTCAATTGATTTTGATTCGATTCCATTATTTGGTGGTGGTGTTAAATTATATAACACTTGAAAATCGTCAAAATAGAAACCATCTTTTTGCAAGCCTCCATCGGCTTTTAACTCAAAACGAACTTTTATAGACTGCCCTATGTAATCAGACAAATTAATCTCTTCTTTTACCCATGTAGATTGTAACCCTTCATAAACAGGTTCTAAATTTGCTTGTACACTTCCGTTTGCATTAGTTCCTTGAACCGTGTATTTACCACATTGCGCATTCCAAGTTGCCCCGTTATCATTCGACACTTGAAATTGACACATATCAAAGTCAGTTTCAATATCCCATTTTGCATAATAAGTCACCATTGCATCGGTCGCTTGAGTTAAATCTATAATATTAGAAAAAGTGTAAAACTTATCTGAATTATTTGAATAGTTTCCTGAAGGACTATCTGTAAAAGAATTACTTGCAGAATAATAATCTGATGATGTTAATGACCATCCTCCAGTCCAATTTGAATTGTTCGAAGCATCATCTGAAATTTGTAATGTCATAGCACCGTATGTTTTTACAATTGTATCTCTTTTGATCCATAAACCGTAATCTGTTTTTAAAACATATTTAACTATATCTCCAAATTGAATTGAAGGATTCAAAACATAAGAAATCGTTCCATTCTGAGTCTGCATTAAAGATAAAGAATAGGAAACAGATGAACCGACAGATTGAATGCCCTGCAATGGTTCAATTGAAACGACAACAGCTCCATCTTCATGACCTAAACGATATGCAGAATGATTAAATACCCCTGTTTGAGTCTCAATAATCGAAGCATCCAAATCACTTACAATTAAATATTTGTGAGATAAATGAGCTTGTATTAAATTTGGAAACATCATGTCTTTACATATGCCAATTATATTTGATGAAGCAGGCCAAAAACCATAATCAGAACTACCAACTTCTGGTGTTATTGCATATATCTGAGGCTTAACATTTAAATCAACCTTATACATATAATCATCTGAATCTCCTGATGCTGGGTAAAGCGACGAACTTTTCATATAAGTATATCCATTATACTTTGACATATGACCAGTATAGGCTTGAAAATAATTATGATCAACAGCAAACTCATTTGTTGTCGTACCAATCGGATGTAACAAACCATTTGAATAAGTATGTGCGTTTGAGGCATACACAAAATCTCTATTTTCACAAAACCATTTCATTGCTTGAGTCTCAACTTCAGAAAATGCTCCCGTACCAGGATAAGTATCATCATTCACATTTGTACTAACTCCTGTTGTTCCCCAACCATATGAATAGTTTCTATTTAAATCAACACCTTTATTTGTTGTCCCAACATTTCTTCTGTTTTTACGATGCATTCCTCCACCATTAGGATTCGTAGTTTGATTGTATACATATCCATCAGGATTGACACATGGAACAAAATACATTTCAGTATTATCTACTAAATACTTAATTTCAGAATTTGAAGCATAATTCTCTAATAAATACCACATATAAAAAATAACTTCAGACAAAGCATTAGGTTCTCTAGCATGATGTATTGAAGAATAAAGAACTTCAGGTTCAGTTGTTTCATCACTTGTTGGATTATCTGAGATTCGCACCCAATAAATCGGACGGTTTTCAACAGTCAAAAAATTACTAATTCCAGATTTTGTCGTAATTAAATTTGGAAATTGAGTTGCCATTGCATCTAATTCATTCAAGAACTCTTGATATGTCAAAAACCCTCCTATTGACCCCAAATTAAAATTACTTGGTGTAGTTGGATTGAAAGAACTTGACCCACTTCCTCCTGTTGAAGAACAACCAATATTCTTATCTGTAGATTTTGTTTTGGATAAATTTTGTTCAACGTAATATTTCTGAACATCATCAATTATTATTTCAACAATAAATCCATTTTCTCGTGCCGTTTGAATTTGATCAGATGAAAAATCACTAATAATAAATGTATTTTCTTTATGAACGCCATGATCAATAGGGATTCCAAGACTTGACAATAAATTTAGACCTTCATAATTTGTGAGAATTTTAGCTCTCGAATATTTTAGTTGCCCAAATGCCATGGAGAATAGCAGCAACGAAATTATCGTAACAATTTGTTTCATAGTTTAATAGTTTTACAGAGTAATGAGTACAATATATTAATTAATAATTAAAATTCAATTAGCATTAAGACTAATTTCAAGATTAATTGCATGAATCGACTAAATTCATAGATAAAATTCATATCACTTATCCTCTTTTTTTGACTTTTAAACCATTTCATTAACCATCCATAAAGAATGTTAATATTTTTAAACCTAAGATTATAATTTTGTATCATAAAAAAAATCTTATGTCTGAAAACAAAATTAAATTCAGTAAAATATTTTGGCCAAGCTTTGTTGCTGCTTTAATCGTCTCAATTATTGGCTCTCTTATTTTTATTTTAATTGTAAGTGGAATTATCTCTGGCTTTTCAAATCTTGAACCAAAGCCATTAGATATTGATAATAAAACTGTTCTTCATTTAACATTGGATGGTCAAATCGGTGAAAAAGGAAGTACAAAATTCGACAAAGGATCATTCAGTATAGAAAGTAAAATTGGATTATCTGCAATATTAAGCGCGTTTAAGAAAGCTGAGAAAGATGAAAACATTAAAGGAATTTTCATCGAAATATCTGATTTAAAATGTGGCTTTTCGACAGCAAAAGAAATCAGAGATGCCATAAATAATTTTGAAAAAAGTGGAAAATTTGCGATTGCTTATAATTCAGGTGAAGTAATCACTCAAAAAGAATATTATGTTTCATCTGCAGCAAATACGAACTATGCCTTTCCTACTTCAACTTTAGAATTCATGGGATTAGGATCTGAATTGATGTTTTTCAAAAACACTTTAGATAAGCTAGAAGTTGAAATTCAAGTAGTAAGAGGTAAAAACAATGATTTCAAAAGCGCTGTCGAACCTTTTTTTAGAGAGAACATGAGTGATTCATCTAGATTACAAATTGAACGTTATTTAACAAGTATTTGGTCTGACATTCGTTTGGATATTTCTAAAGATAGAAAAGTATCAATCGATAAATTAAATGAAATTGCAGAAAATGCATTAATCAGAAGAGCAAAAGATGCTGTGAAGTATAATCTAATCGATGCAACAAAATATAGAGATGAAGTTTTGGATTTAATAAGTAAAAAAATTCAATTAGAAAATGATAAAGAAATTAACTTTCTAAGCTTTGAAAAATATGCCAAAAAGAAATTTTACCAAGAACAAATTTTAGTAAAATCTGAAGACCCTAATATTGCAGTTATTTTAGCTGAAGGTGATGTTTCAACAAGTGGTGACGGATTAACATCTGAAAACATTTGTGAATTATTTAGAGAAGTGCGAAAAATGAAATCTATCAAAACAGTAGTTTTCAGAATTAATAGTCCTGGTGGAAGCGCATTAGCAAGTGATGAAATTTGGAGAGAAGTTAAACTTACAAATAAAGTGAAAAAAGTTATTGTTTCCATGGGTGATGTAGCGGCTTCTGGTGGTTATTATATAGCTGCACCTGCAACTACAATATTTGCTGAACCGACTACCATTACAGGTTCAATTGGTGTATTTGGTATGATTCCATATACCGGTAAAATGCTTGAAAACAAATTAGGATTAACTTTTGATAGAGCTTCTACAAATTCTCATGCAATTCTATCATTAAATCGAAAATTAACGCCAGAAGAATTTTCTATAATTCAAAAAGAAGTTGATGAAATTTATTTCGATTTTCTAAGTCGTGTAGCTGAAGGTAGAGGTATGACAACTGAACAAGTCAATAAAATTGCAAGAGGACGTGTTTGGACAGGACGTGATGCACAAAAAATTGGGTTAGTTGATCAACTAGGAGGAATTGAAGATGCGATCAAATTTGCAGCAAAAAAGGCTGGAATAAAAGAATCTAAAATTTTATATTTCCCTAATGCTAAAGAAGATAAACTGGCAGATTTACTAGAAATGATTGACGATTCTGAAAACAATGCATCAATGAAAACATCAACTAAAATTCCTGAAGAATTTTTAGAATACTATCAAAAAATCAAAAGTTTAGAAAAGTACACTGGTATTCAAATGAGAATGCCGTATGAAATAACGTTAAATTGATTATTAGTTCAATAATACAGAGAGTCAGAAATGGCTCTCTTTTTTTTTGTATTTACTTTTTCAATATATTTACAAAACTAAATTACTTAAATGAAAATAGTTAATTTATCAATTATTCTTTTTTGCTTATTAATTTCAGCTTGTACAAGTGAACAGGGAAAATCTGCTCAAAAAGTATTAACTGAAAATCAGATGGATTTTCCTGAATATATCAACGCATCATATTTTGGGATAAAATTTCAAATTCCAGAACAATTTAACTCAGTATACGATCAATCATTTGTCATTAAAAAAAATGCACTATTAAAAAATGTTGAAGAATTGTATTTAAATTTTTCAGTCGAATGTTTTAATAAATATGAAGCAGAAAATTTTAAACGAGCTTTTAATTCAGAAATTGATTTATTAAATGCTGTTCATGATAATTATCTTCAAATTCGAAAAAAATCAATTACTAATAGTTGGCCTTCAATCAAAAAAGAACTAACTAAACCAAAAGGAATAAATGGAGTATTTCAATCAATAGAAGGTGATACGCATAATAATGGTAATTTCTCTTCCTATTTCATGGCAACAGTTGAAGTAAAAAATCGATTTTATGTCTTTCAAATGATCGGGAATAGAGAAAATATGGGCTATTTATATGATGACTTCATGAAAATCATTTCATCTATTAAAAAATAATTACATGAGTCAAAATTTGATTGATGACTTATTGAGAAAATTTGACTCTGAACTTCCTGGTGAAAGGGCACATATTGAAATGGCACCAATTAACAGACCTCTATCAAGTTTTGCATTAAAAAACGCTATCGAGCCTAGGGAAAGTGCCGTTTCCATTATACTATACCCAAAAGATGATGCTATACATTCGATACTTATTCAACGTCCTGTATATGATGGAACTCATAGTGGACAAATTGCATTTCCCGGAGGAAAAAAAGAAGAAACAGATATTCACTTAGAATTTACAGCTAGAAGAGAATGCTTTGAAGAAATTGGCCTTCCTATAGAATCAGGTTTTTTAATCAAAGAAATGACCAAAGTATTTATTCCTGTAAGTAATTTCATTGTCTATCCTTTTGTTTTTTTTGTTGACCTTATACCTGAATTAATTGCAAATGAAAGAGAAGTTGAAGAAATAATTCATTACAATATTGACCATTTGTTAAAAGATGAGCATCAATCAAAAATGGATATCTTGCTGCCAAATAATATTCTTCAAAAAAACATACCTTGCTTTGAAATACAGAATAAAAAAATTTGGGGAGCAACAGCACTCATTTTAAACGAACTCAAATTAATTTTAAAAGATTAATTTTTTCAGAAAATTAAAATTTCTAAACTGATAGTTTAAATTCATTTCGATTAAAAAAACTATCTTTGCCAAAATTTTTGAAAAATACACAAAATGGCAACTAACAGAACATTTACAATGTTGAAACCAGATGCAATCGAAAACGGTTACATGGGTAAAATTATCGATATGATTATCGGTGCTGGATTTGAAATTAAAGCTTTAAAATACACTAAATTAAGTGTAGAACAAGCTAAAGAATTTTATGCAGTTCACGCTGAACGTCCATTTTATGGAGAATTAGTTGAATATATGTCTTCTGGACCTATCGTTGCAGCTATCTTAGAAAAAGATAATGCAGTTGAAGATTTTAGAAAATTAATCGGATCTACTGATCCTGCTGAAGCAGCTGAAGGAACAATCCGTAAAGCATATGCTGAAAATAAAGGTCGTAATGCAGTTCACGGATCTGATTCTGATGAAAATGCAGAAATCGAAGGAAAATTTCATTTCGCAGCAAACGAAGTTTTTTAATTAAAAAATTTGAAGGTAATCTGTTTAACATTTTCTTAAACGGATTACCTTTTTTAGTATAATAACCTTTCACCTTAGAATATTTCCGAATATCCTTTTATACACCTCTAATTGCGAATTATTGACTTAATTTGCTAAAAAAATATATTTCATGAAAAAAATTATTTTGATTGGATTTTTAAGTTTCTCCGCTTTCTCATCCTTTTCACAAAAAAAAATTGAATATGTAGAATATGATTTACCGAATGGTATTCACGTTATTTTACATGAAGAACATTCAACTCCTATTGTTGCCGTATCTGTTCTTTATCATGTTGGATCTAAAAATGAAAAGTCTGACAGAACTGGATTTGCCCACTTTTTTGAACATTTATTGTTCGAAGGTACGACAAACATTGGTCGTGGCGAATATAGTGAATTAGTAGAAAAAAACGGAGGTGGTTTAAATGCCAATACTTCTCAAGATAGAACTTACTACTATGAAATATTACCTTCTAATCAATTAGAATTAGGAATATGGTTAGAAAGTGAGCGTATGCTACATGCGAAAGTAGAAAAAACAGGTATTGAAACTCAACGTTCTGTTGTAAAAGAAGAGAAAAGACAAAGAGTTGATAATCAACCTTATGCTACTTTTATTCCTGAAATTTTCAAAAGAATGTTCAAAGTTCACCCTTACAACTGGGTTCCAATTGGAAGCATGGAACATTTAGATGCTGCTCAAGAGCAAGATTATGTTGATTTTTACAGAACTTTTTATGTCCCTGCAAATTCAACAATCTCTATTGCTGGAGATATCAATGTTGCTGAAACAAAAAAAATGGTAGAAAAATATTTTGGTTCAATTCCAAAAGGTGAAGCTATCAATTTATTTAGAGATGTTGAGAACTTAACTGACGAAGCATTTTTAGCTAAATATAAAGTTGCAAAATCAAAATTCGATTTAAAAAACTTTAATGCTAATAAAGATCCTGAAGCTAAGAAAGTTATTGATTTATATACTGCAAAAGCAAGTGTAATTCCTAGACCTGCTAAAACAACAGAAGCTCCAAAAGGAGTTCAAAAAGATGTAGTTTATGACAACATTCAATTACCTGCATTATTTATTGCTTACCGTTTTCCAGAGCAAACAAATCCTGATTTCCCAGCATTAGAAATGATGAATGAAGTGTTATCTGGAGGGTCTAGCTCTAGAATGAATAAAGCTATTGTTGAGAAAAAACAATTAGCAAATTATGCATTTTCATTTGCGTATGGATTGGAGGACGCAGGTATGGGTATATTTGCAGCAATCGCATCTAAAGATATCAGCTTAGATACTATTCAAGTTGAAGTTGATAAACAAATTGAATTGATCAAAAAAGAATTAATTTCTCAAGAAGAATTTGAAAAAATTAGAAATCAATTTGAAAATCAAATCGTAGGTTCTAACGCTTCAATTGCTGGAATATGTGAAAATTTAGCTGACAATTATGTTTATTACGGAAATGCAAACAGAACAAACAACCAATTAGATGCTTATTTGAAAGTTACTCGTGAAGACATTTTGAGAGTCGCTAAAAAATACTTGACACAAGACGCTAGAATTATTTTAGAATATTTACCAAAACCAGAGGCAGCAACTGATGCACCAGGAAAAAATTAATTTGACGATAATGAAAAAATATATTTTATCATTGGGGATCTTAATTCCCTCTATTATGTTTGGACAAATTGATCGTTCAGTTCGTCCTTCGGCAGCTAAAGCACCTGCTATCAATATTAAAGATTCTGAAGTTTTCACAACTTCTAACGGTATAACTGTAATCTTATCTGAAAACCATAAACTACCAAAAGTTTCTTTTAATATGTCAATGGGAGCAACTCCTTTGACTGAAGATTCTAAGGCTGGATTATCAAGTATTGCTGGTGAGTTAATTTTATCAGGAACTACAAATCGTTCGAAAGATCAATTAGATAAAGAAAAGGATTACATAGGAGCTGATTTATCTGCAGATAAAGAATCTGTTTATCTTTCTTGTTTAACTAAACACATGGATAAAGGTTTAGAACTTATGTCTGATGTATTAATGAATGCAAATTTTCCTCAAAGTGAATTTGAAAGAATTAAAAATCAAACAGTTTCTTCATTAATGTCTACAAAATCTAGTCCTGAAACAATGGCTAATAATGCAGAATCTAAATCAAATTTCCCTAAAGGTCATCCTTATGGTGAAATTATGACAGAAGCTACATTAAACAATATTACTTTAGACGATGTTAAGAATTTTTATAAATTAATCTTTACTCCAAAAGGAAGTTATTTAGTTATTGTTGGTGATATCACAAAAGCACAAGCAACTGCAGTTGTAGAAAAATATTTCTCAAAATGGAATGGAAATATGGCTTACAAACAACAAATGCCTTTATCAAACACTCATAAAGGAAACCGTGTGATTTTTGTAAAGAAACCAGGAGCTGTACAATCAGTAATTAATGTAACTTTTCCTTTAAACATTAAACCAGGAGATAAAGATCAATTACCTTTAACAGTATTAAATGACATCTTAGGTGGTGGAGGTTTTGGTACTCGTTTAATGCAAAACTTAAGAGAAGACAAAGCTTATACATATGGTTGTTATTCAAGTTTAAATATCAATGAATTTGGAAGTTCTTTTTCAGCTTCAGGTAACTTTAGAAATGCAGTAACTGATAGTGCTATTACTCAAATTTTGTTCGAATTAGACAATATTACTAATGGCTATGTTAAAGATGAAGAATTGAATTTAACGAAAATGGTTATGGCAGGAGGATTTGCTAGATCATTGGAAAGACCTCAAACAATTGCTCGCTTTGCATTAAATATCATTCGTTATAACTTGAGTAAAGATTATTACCAAACTTATTTAAAAAGATTGGAAGCGATATCTAAAGAGGATGTTTTAATGATGGCTCAAAAATATTATTCAGCAAAAAACTGTAACATCATTGTTGTAGGTAATGAAGAAGTATTAGAGAAATTAAAACAATTTGATGCTGATGGTATAGTTGAAGTTTGGGATGCTTTTGGAGACCAAGTGAAAGAAATGAAAAAAGCTGATATTACTAAAGATCAATTAATTGAGAAATATGTATTAGCTGCAACACAAACAACATCATTAAAAGCTGCAACTAAAAAATTGAAAAAATTCAAAGCATTTGAAGAAGTTTCTGAATTAACAATTCCTCAAGCACCCTTCCCTATCTCTTCTACAAGAGTTTGGCAAACACCAAATATTGAAGGTTCAAAAATAGAAGCTCAAGGAATGGTACTACAAAAAGCATATTTTGACGGTACTACTGGTGCATCTACTTCAATGCAAGAAGGTAAAAAAGAATTAACAGCAGACGAAATTGCAACTAAAGGAAAATCAATCGGTTTGTTTCCTGAAATGAATTACGCTAAAGTTGGTGTAAACTATGAATTATTAGGAATCGAAAATGTTGACGGTGTTGATTCATATGTTATGAAAGTGAACGATGGTAAATCAGAATCATTTGATTATTATGATGCAAAAAGTTTCATGAAAATTAAAAGTTTAAAAATTGAAAAAGATGCTGATAAAACAACTGAGGTTTCTTCTCAATATGGAGACTTCAAAGATGTTAATGGTATTTTGTTTCCATTTAAAATGGCGATTATTCAAGGAGAAATGTCTTTTAACATTAAAGTGACATCATTAATAATAAAAGATAAAGTTGACCTAAAAACATTTAAGTAACGAATATTTTTTTTAAATTTATAGCGTCTTTAGAAATAGAGACGCTTTTTTTATTTTAATACTAAAAAAAAAGAAATGAGAATTTTAGTTCTCTTAATATCACTATTTACATTTAGCCATTTTTCAATGGCTCAAGAGTCGAATACAATATCATTTTTCTTTAATGTAAATGAATCCTTTCCTATTGAAAGTTCTAAAAAAGCAATTGATACATTTAATCTTTACATCTCTACCCATCCAATTACTATTTTAGAAATAAATAGTTATAGTAGTAAAGATGGTTCCAAAGACATTAATCAACACATTGCTGAAGAGAGGCTAAATGCAATCAAAAGTTTATTAAATAAAGATTTAATTATTGAAAAAAGTAATGTTTATGGAATCAATTATCCTAATCAATTGATTTATCCTATTGAACAATTTGATAAATGGAGAAGAGTTGATGTTATTTATTCTAAAACAAAAAATCAAATTGATACTATTTCAATTGAAACAAAAACAAAGGATACTACTTCGATTAAATCCCAATATATTCCTATTATTGAAGAACCAGTAAAAGATGAAATTTACGACAAAAAACTAGAAAAAGGAATGGTATTCCAAATGGAATTAAACATTCAATTTTTTGATGGAACTTTTAATTTAACTCCCGGATCTTCTGTAGAAATAGATAAATTAGCAGAATATCTAAATGCAAATAAAGATGTTCATGCTTATATCAGAGGACATGTTTGTTGTGGAAAAGCAATGAAACTTTCTAAACAAAGAGCCAAGTTAGTACTAAAAGAATTGGTAAAACGAGGAGTAAGTAAAAAACGCTTAAGATCTCAAGGATTTAGTAATAATCTACCAATGGTTACTCCTGAAAAAACAGAAGAGGATAGACGAAAAAATAGACGTGTAGACATTTTATTTTCAGTTAAATAAAACTAAATCAAAACGCTAACCAATCCTTTTCATCTTTTATAATATATAACTCTTCATTACAATTCAACATATCTTGTATCTTTAATATTTCAGGATATTGTGTTGCTTCCATTTTAAAATGAAAAACTTTTGAGCCAGAGCGTTGCTTTTCTTCAAAATTTCGATCATCAATTATTTTATAAATGACTTTCTCATTAATAAGCATTCTATATTGAGGGAAATTCATATAATCTACATTTTACCCATTGGGGTTTGAATTGCTTTTTTTCCGTTACACTTTCTATTTTTAGAACTTCCACAAGAAGTAAACATCAGTATTGATGATAAAAAAATAAGCTTCATGATTGTTTTCATACTATCTATTTTTCTTTGTAACGAATAAAAAAACTATTTAGTATAAATAACCCATGCAGTTGGGTTTTCCGAAGCTCAGAAAACACGTTTAAGGTAACCACTAACCGTTGTAATCCGATGATTGATAGAACAATTCTTATTGCTAAGATTCGGCCCGCCATTGGTTAATAAAGACTCCCTTTATTGTCAAAATTGTTAGCTTCAAGATAATCTGCATGGGCTCCCTTTCGGAATAAGGTCGCTGCTCTAACTTTGTAGATGTACCTCTGGTACAAAAATAACAATTTCAAGAATAAGGATAACGAATAATTTGAAATTTATAAAGAATCGCCTTTATCTTTTATTAAAGCATTAATTTTTGATTTTAGGTCGGTAATTTCTTTATCTTTCCTTTTTATATAGCTAAAATTATATAAAGACGAAATAAAATATCCAGAAGCCATTGCAGCAAAAATAATTAATGTTACCGGTACTTTTAATGAAAAAAAGATGAAATTCACCTCGCTTTTGTCCCAATTTTGAAATGAAAAAATAACAATCAAAATGATTGAAATTATTGATGAAATTAATTTGATTCTTTTAGCCGTATTTAAACTTTCCCAATATTCTTTCATGATTCTTTATTTTACAGATTAAATTTAATCAATTTCAATTGAATTATCTCTTTTTTTCGCTTTAAAGTTTAGACTTTTACTGAATTTCCATATCTTTGTATCACTTTTAAAAAATAGCATGGCAACAACAGCGGATATAAAAAATGGATTGTGTATAAAACACAATGAGAAATTATTTCAAATAATTGAATTTCAACACGTAAAACCTGGAAAAGGTCCAGCTTTCGTAAGAACAAAAATGCGTCAAATTGAGACAGGAAAAGTATTAGACAACACTTTTTCAGCAGGTCACAAAATTGAAACAGTTCGTATTGAAAACAGAGAATATCAATATTTATATCAAGAAGGTGAAAACTTTATCTTTATGAATAATGAATCTTTTGAGCAAGTTGAAATACCTGGAAAAATGATTGAAAAACCAGGTTTCTTATTAGAAGGAATGACTTGTAATATTTTATTTCATGCTGATGAAGAACTACCTTTAGTTGTTGAGTTACCAATGCACATCATTTCTGAAGTTACTTACACTGAACCAGGTGTTAAAGGTGATACTGCAACAAATTCAATGAAACCAGCTACAATAGCTACAGGAGCAGAAATTAAAGTTCCATTATTTATCGATATGGGTGAGATTATTAAAATCGATACTCGTACTGGTGTTTACGTAGAAAGAGTTAAAAAATAAATATTTATGTTAAAAGTTAATAGTTGATTTTCAACTATTAACTTTTAACTAATAATTTTCAACCAATAATCTTACCTAACAAACACCCACTCCTTTTCAGTTGATTCTTTTACGTCAAATGAATAACCATCACCATTATACAATTTCAATTCTTCTGTTGAATTTAAATCATTTTCAATAATATAACGAGCCATTGCTCCTCTTTGATGTTTTGCATACATCATTATCGTTTTATATTCCCCATTTTTAAAATCTTTAAATACCGGAGTAATTACTTTCGCTTTTAACTTTTTCAAATCAACAGCTTTAAAATATTCCGTTGAAGCCAAATTAATTAGCTCTTCATTTTCAGAAAGATCTTTATTCAAATAATCTGCTATTTTATGCCCCCAAAACGAATATAAACCTTTAGTAGATGGATTAATTTGCCATTTTGTACCCATTTCTAATCGATATGGGTATATTAAATCTAATGGCTTTAAAATCCCATACAAACCAGAAAGCACACGTAATTTTTCATTTGCCTTTTGCAATAATTCAGAAGACATTGACCATGCGTTCAATCCTTTAAAAGCCTCACCATTAAAACCTGCTATACATGGGAAATTACTTTCCTTTTTTTCATTTGGAGTTTCCCAATTTTGATAGCGTTGAAAATTTAAATCTGAAAGTTCGACTGAAATATGCATCATTTCACTTAGTTTTTTTGATGAAACTTTTTTTAGTTTCTTCGCTAAAACTTCTGTCTCTTTGATGAAATGAGGAATTGAAAAATCTACTTCAATATTAATAGGCTTATATTCAATTGACTTTGCTGGAGAAATAATTACTTTCATGAACTTACAATAAATATTTTTGAACAAAAATAACACAAAAAAAAGCGGACATTCATCCGCTTCTAAAATTTTAAATTAATTTATAAAAATTAATTCAAGCTATTTAATTTATTAATAAATTCTAAAGCTGACTCTTCAATTTTAGTATTGATTGGAGCAAAATCTTGTTTTGTTTTTGCTTTGCTAATTTCAGCTAAAACGGCATCTTGAAAATCTGCAGCTTCATTAATGATAACATTCGTTTTTTCAGTTTTAGTTTCATCAAATAATTGAATTGTAAAACATTCTTCAACGATATCAAATACCATATTGTTTAACGCTTTTTTAATATACTTTCTACTTGCCATAATTTTTATTTTTTTACAAAATTAAACTATTAGTAGATTGAAAACAAATTAATTTTCAATCTACTAAATTATTTTTAAGCTTGCGCTTCTTCTTTTTTCTCTGGTTTTGGTAATAAAACTTTACGAGATAATTTCCATTTTTTAGTTTTGATATCTTTACCAACTACTTTAAAACGAACGACATCTCCTTCTTTTACTAAACCATCTAATTTTTCCAATTTTTCCCAAGCGAATTCAGAAATATGAATTAAGCCATCTGTTCCTGGTAAAATTTCAACGAAACATCCGTAAGCTTGAATAGATTTAACTTTTCCTTCGTATTCAACACCTTCTTCAACAGTTGGAGGAAATGCGATTAATTTAATTCTATCCAATGCAGCTTTCATACTTGCTCCATCATTTGACATTACAAGTACTTTACCTTCACCTGTTTCTAATTCTTCAATAGAAATTGTAGCTCCAGTATCTTTTTGAATTCCTTGAATGATTTTTCCTCCAGGTCCGATAATAGCACCAATCATATCATTTGGAACAACCAACATTTCAATTCTTGGAGTTTGAGGTTTTAATTCTGGGTTTGGAGTTGCAATCGTCTCAACAATTTTATCTAAAATATGTAATCTTCCTGCTCTTGCTTGGTTTAACGCTTGAGTTAATACTTCGTATGACAATCCGTCTACTTTAATATCCATTTGACAAGCAGTGATTCCTTTAGCTGTTCCTGTTACTTTGAAATCCATATCTCCTAAGTGATCTTCATCTCCTAAGATATCTGACAATACACAGAATGCACCTGTTTCATCAGCAACTAATCCCATTGCAATACCTGATACTGGCGCTTTAATTTGAACACCACCATCCATTAACGCTAATGTTCCAGCACATACTGTAGCCATTGAAGAAGAACCATTAGATTCTAAAATATCTGAAACGATACGAACTGTATAAGGATAATTATCTGGCAACACTTGTTTCAACGCTCTTAACGCTAAATTTCCGTGTCCAACCTCTCTTCTTGAAGTTCCTCTTAATGGACGAGCCTCACCAGTTGAGAATGGAGGGAAATTATAATGTAACATAAATGTTTCAGTACCTCTAAAAGTTGCACCGTCTAACAATTGCTCATCTTGTTTACCACCTAAAGTTAAAGTAGTTAATGATTGTGTTTCACCTCTCGTGAACACAGCTGAACCGTGAACCATCGGTAAGTAATCAACTTCAGCCCAGATTGGACGAATTTGATCAAATGCACGACCATCTAAACGTATTTTTTCGTGTAACATTACGTGACGAACTGCTTTTTTCTTAGCATTACTGAAGTAAGTAGAAATTAATCCGCCTTTTTCAGCTAATTCTTCTTCTGTAAATGTTGCTTTTAATTCTGTTTTAACTGCATCAAATAATTCAGTTCTAGTAACTTTTGAAGCTAATCCTTGACGTGCTACTGCTTTACATTTCTCCATTGAGAATTCAGTAACTCTTGTTCTTAATTCTTCATCATGAGTTTCGTGAGAATAAACTCTTTTTGGAGAAGAAGTTGGGATTTGAGCAGCAAAATCAAGTTGGAATTGACATTGTTCTTTAATTGCTTCATGAGCTAATTTAATTGCTTCCACCATTTCAGCTTCAGAAATTTCTTTCATCTCACCTTCTAACATGTTTACATCTTTCGCTGTACCTGCAATAACAACATCCATGTCAGATTTTTTCATCTCTTCCATTGTTGGGTTGATGATGAATTGTCCATCTACTCTACCGATACGTACTTCAGACATTGGTCCGTTGAAAGGAATATCTGAAACAGCAATCGCTGCAGAAGCTGCAAAACCTGTTAATACATCTGGATTATTGATTCCATCGTAAGAAAGTAATTGAATCATTACTTGTACTTCAGCATGATAATCATCAGGAAATAATGGACGAAGTGCTCTATCCACTAAACGCATTACTAAAACTTCACCATCTGAAGGACGTGCTTCACGACGAAGAAATCCACCAGGTATTTTACCCGCTGCAGAAAATCTCTCTCTGTAATCTACTGTTAATGGAAGGAAATCAACTCCTTCTTTTGCGTCTAATGACGATACAACAGTTGCAAGTAACATAGTGTCACCCATTCTTACTACAACAGCACCATCTGCTTGTTTTGCCAATTTTCCTGTTTCAACAGAGATTTCTTTCCCTCCTGTTACAATCGATTGTTTAATTCCTAATTTCATATTCTCTCTGTTTCAAATGTATGACCTGAATGGTCGGTAAAAAATATAAGAAGGGCACCCGAACTACTTCGACTGCCCCCTCTTCAATAAATCCAACTAACGTTAATTAACGACGTAAGCCTAATTCTTTAACGATAGCACGGTATCTTTCGATATCATTTCTTTTCAAGTAGTCTAATAAACTTCTACGTTTACCAACTAATAACTGAAGTGCTCTTTGAGTTCCATAATCTTTACGATTATTTTTCAAATGTCCAGTTAAATGGTTAATTCTAAAGCTAAATAAAGCAATTTGAGCTTCTGATGAACCTGTGTTTGTTTCGTTTCCTCCGTGTTTAGCGAAGATTTCTTTTTTTACTTCTGTTGTTAAATACATTCCAATATTTTTTAATGATTTTTATGTAGTCGACTTTTCGACGTTGCAAATATACTCAATATTTCAATAAATCAACTTGTTTGTTTGATTTATTTTAATTTCTGAAAAATTTCAACGACTTACCAAGTGTTTCTTTTAAATGATTTCTTTCAACAATATAATCTAAAAAACCATGTTCTAAAACAAATTCAGAAGTCTGAAAACCATCTGGTAAATCTCTACCAATTGTTTCTCTTACAACTCTTGGTCCAGCAAAAGCAATTAATGCATCTGGTTCAGCAATATTTAAATCACCTAACATAGCAAAAGAAGCAGTTACACCTCCAGTTGTTGGATCAGTTAAAAATGAAATATAAGGTAATTTCGCTTCTGACAATTGTCCTAATTTCCCTGAAACTTTTGCCATTTGCATTAATGAAAACCCTGCTTCCATCATCCTTGCCCCTCCTGATTTAGAAATAATCATAAATGGTGCTTTAATTTTTATAGCCTCGTCAATTGCCCTAGCAATTTTTTCTCCCATTACAGAACCTAAAGAACCTCCAATGAAAGAAAAATCCATAGCAGCAACAACAAAGTCATGACCATCTAATTTTCCGATTACTGTTCTAATCGCATCTGTCAAACCTGTTGATTTTTGAGTTGCTTTAACACGATCAACATATTTTTTAGTGTCCTCGAAATTCAATGGATCTCCAGAAGTTAATTCAGCATTAATTTCTCTGTATTCACCTTTATCAAATAATATTTTAAAATATTCTTCTGATCCAATTTTTTCGTGATGAGAACATCTATCACATACATATGCATTTTTCACCAAATCTTCAACTGTAAATAAAGTTTTGCAGTTTGAACATTTTTGCCAAATACCTTCGGGAGTTTCTTTCTTCTCACTAGTAGAAGTTGTAATTCCTTCTTTATTTCTTTTAAACCAACTCATATCCTCCTCGTTACTTTCGTTTATCATAATAAACTAAATTAAAGCGTGTTAATATTATTCAAATCTTGAAATGCTTTCTCTAAACGTTTTACGAAAGTCAACTCACCATCACGTAACCATTTGCGAGGATCATAATACTTTTTATTCGGTTGATCATCACCTTCAGGATTACCGATTTGCGTTTTCAAATATTCTACATTTTTCACAACATAATCTCTTACACCTTCAGTAAAAGCAAATTGTAAATCTGTATCTAAATTCATTTTAATTACTCCATAGGTAATTGCCTCTCTGATTTCTTCTAAAGTTGAACCAGATCCACCATGAAAAACAAAATCTACTGGATTAGCAGCTGTATTAAATTTGTTCTGAACATATTCTTGAGAATTTTTCAAAATCTTTGGAGTCAACTTAACGTTACCTGGTTTATAAACACCATGAACATTACCAAATGCAGCAGCTATTGTAAAACGGCTACTTACTTTTGACAATTCTTCATATGCATAAGCAACTTCTTCAGGTTGAGTGTATAATTTTGAGCTATCTACATCAGAATTATCTACACCATCTTCTTCACCACCTGTAATTCCTAATTCAATTTCTAAAGTCATACCGATTTTACTCATACGCTCTAAATACTTTTTAGAAATCTCAATATTCTCTTCGATTGGCTCTTCAGACAAATCGATCATATGAGAACTATATAAAGGTTTCCCTGTTTCAGCAAAATATTTCTCACCTGCATCTAACAAACCATCAATCCAAGGCAATAATTTCTTAGCACAATGATCTGTATGCAAAATCACAGGAACACCATAAGCCTCAGCTAAAGTATGAACATGAATAGCTCCTGCAACAGCCCCTGCAATCGCAGCTTTTTCACCTTCATTTGACAAACCTTTTCCTGCATTGTAATGAGCTCCACCGTTCGAAAATTGAATAATCACTGGTGAATTCACTTTTGCTGCAGTTTCTAACACTGCATTCACAGTACTTGAACCTGTAACATTTACAGCTGGTAACGCAAAACCTTTTTCTTTTGCATATCTAAATATCTCTTGAACCATATCACCAGAAGCAACGCCTGGTTTAATCGAATGAAGCATAGTGTAATTTTTTATTTCTATTAGGCTGCAAATATAAAAAAATTATTTCGTCTACAAATCCTTTTAGTAGTTTGAATTTAGCATAAAAAAAAGACTGCCATTTCTGACAGTCTTTCAAAATATTAATAAGATTAAGATTATACTAAACCTTGATCAATCATTGAATCAGCAACTTTTACGAAACCTGCAATATTTGCACCTTTTACGTAATCAATTGTTCCATCTTCTCTTTTTCCGAATTTCACACAAGCTTCGTGAATTGAAACCATAATTCCGTGTAATTTTCCGTCAACTTCTTCAGCTGTCCAAGACAAACGTAAAGAGTTTTGAGACATTTCTAAACCTGAAGTAGCAACACCACCAGCATTAGAAGCTTTTCCTGGAGAGAATAATACTCTTGCAGCATCAAAAGCTTCGATTGCTTCTGGAGTAGATGGCATATTTGCACCTTCCGCTACAGCAATAACACCGTTTGCGATTAATACTTTAGCCTCTTCACCGTTTAATTCATTTTGAGTAGCACATGGTAATGCGATATCAACTTTCACTTCCCATGGACGTTTACCAGCAACAAATTTAGCTGTAGGATATTTTGCAACGTACTCTGAAATACGACCTCTTTTTTCGTTTTTCAATTCCATAACAAATGCTAATTTACCAGCATCGATACCAGCTTCATCATAGATGTAACCTTCTGAATCTGATAAAGTAACAACTTTAGCACCTAATTGAGTTGCTTTCTCACAAGCATATTGAGCAACATTTCCTGAACCAGAAACAGCAACAACTTTACCTTGGAAAGAATCTCCTTTAGTAGCTAACATTTCTTTTGCGAAATATACTGTACCGTAACCTGTAGCTTCTGGACGAATCAAAGATCCACCCCAGTTACGAGCTTTACCAGTTAATACACCAGTAAATTCGTTACGGATTCTTTTGTATTGACCAAACATGTAACCAATCTCACGACCACCAACACCGATATCACCTGCAGGCACATCCGTATCAGCACCAATATGACGAGATAACTCAGTCATAAAAGATTGACAAAACTTCATTACTTCATTGTCTGATTTTCCTTTTGGATCAAAATCAGAACCTCCTTTACCACCACCCATTGGCAATGTAGTTAAAGAATTTTTGAAGATTTGTTCGAAACCTAAGAATTTCAAAATAGATAAATTTACAGAAGGGTGGAAACGTAAACCACCTTTGTATGGTCCGATTGCAGAGTTAAACTCAACACGGTAACCTCTATTAATTTGAACTTCACCTTTGTCATCTAACCAAGGAACTCTAAATAAAATAGTTCTTTCTGGCTCAACAATTCTATCAAGAATTTTTGCAGCTTTATACTTAGGTGTTTCTTCGATTACAGGAATTACTGCCTCAGCAACTTCGTGAACCGCTTGAATGAATTCTTTCTCGTGACCATGAGTTGCTTTCACTTTTTCCATGAAAGCATCGATCTGAGCTTGATATTTATTTGACATGTCTTATTAGTTTAATATAAACGTGGCAAATGTAAAAAAAAATTGAATGTACAATTCAAATTAATCATTATTCAATGATGTATTTTATTAACAGAATTTTGTTTCTAAAAAATAACTACGAAAAATGACATTTCGTATTAAACAAAAAAACAGAATAGTTTTCTTGAATCACCATAAAAACCAAAGCGTATGCCGTTAAATAACAGCAGAATAAAACTATATTTGATTACCTGGTTAATTTAACTATAGCATTAAATTCTAATAATTCATTAATGTAAAAAATAGTGATTAATCAAATTGTTGAACATTGTAAATATCAATTAAAATAAAATAATCAAATAGATAAATGAATCGAAACATAAGAAATAATAATTCAATAAATAGTGATTCTTTATTAATTGGTATAAGTTTTGTTATTTTAGATGAAAAATAAACAAAAATGAAAAAAAATATTATTCCAATAATCGCTTTAGGAACAATTGCGATTTTCACTTCTTGTGATGAATTAAAACAAGCTGCAAATACTATTACAACTACAACGCCAGCAAAACCTCAACTTACAAATGATGAAGTTGTTTCTGGTTTAAAAGAAGCACTTCAAGTTGGAATAAAAAACTCAGTTAACCTTACCTCTGTTACAGATGGTTTCCTTAAAAATACAGATATTAGATTACCTTTTCCTGCAGATGCAATGAAAGTTAAACAAAAAGCTTTAGAATGGGGATTGACTTCTCAAGTTGAAAAATTTGAGACAACCTTAAATAGAGCTGCAGAAGAAGCAACAAAAGAAGCTTTACCAATATTTGCTAACGCAATTACAAATATGTCTTTGCAAGATGGCTTTGCTATTTTAAATGGAGGAAATGGTGCAGCAACAAAATTCTTAAAAGATAACACTACTTCTCAATTAGTTACAGCTTTTTCTCCTAAAGTACAAGAGGCTATTTCAAAAGTAAAATTGACTGATTATTGGAATCCGATAATCAACAAATATAATTCAGCAATGAAAATATCTGGTGGTGAAAAAATAAACCCTGATTTAAATGCTTATGTAACTGAAATGGCAATTAAAGGCCTTTTTCAAATGGTAGAAAAAGAAGAAAATAAAATTCGTCTTGACCCAATGGCTAGAGTTACCGATTTATTATCAAAAGTATTTGGTAGCATTAAATAACAATTTCAAAAAAAAATCCGACTTTTAAAAAGTCGGATTTTTTTTATTCTATAACTCAGAATTATTTTTTCTCAGTTGATCCATGTGAACAACAAGCTTTTTTCTCTCCTTCTTTTTTAGAACAAGATTTCTCACCTTCTGCACATGCTCCTTTTTTCTTTTTCTTTTTCTTATCATCATGTTTAACTAATTCAACAGAAGTTCCAGTTGAAGCAGCAAAAGCAGTAACTGACATAGAACCAACGAATAACATTAACGATAATGCAATAAAAACCTTTTTCATAGTATATTAAATTTAATTGTTTAGCTAATTTAATCTTTTTTTAATTCAATTCACCAATTTTTGTGATACGACCTTTAACAACATCTCCAATTTTAACATTTATTGTAGAATTAAGAGGTAAATACAAATCTATACGTGAACCAAATTTAATAAAACCATATTCTTCACCTGTTTTTACATCTTGATTAGGCTGCACATAATAACAAATTCTTCTAGCAACAGCACCTGCAACTTGTCTAAATAAAACTTCCTGCCCTTTTGCATGTTCAATCACAACAGTTGACCTCTCATTATCTGTACTACTTTTAGGATGCCACGCTACTAAAAATAAACCTTTGTGGTATTTAACATACTTAACTATACCAGAAATAGGATTAAAATTAGCATGTACATTTAATGGAGACATAAAAATAGAAACCTGTATTCTTTTATCATTGAAATACTCATTTTCTTCAACTTCTTCTATTACGACAACTTTTCCATCAGCAGGACACATAATATCATTTTCACCGAAAACACATGTAATATTGGGAACTCTAAAAAACTGAACCACCAAATAAAGCATAGTTAACTCACCAATGATTAACAAAATATAAAGCCATAACCAGCCAATAGTTTGATATAAAAAATGATTCCCCAAATGTATTATTGAAAGTAATACAATTGCAATTGTGATTATTAAATAACCTTCTCTGTGTATTTTCATAATAGTTTTAATATTCTTCAAAAATAATTATAAATTACAAACCAAGCATAAAAAAATGGAACTGTAAAAAGCATTGCATCGAATCTATCTAGAATCCCACCATGACCAGGTAAAATTGTTCCAGAGTCTTTAATATTCAAACTTCTTTTAAATAAACTTTCCAATAAATCTCCCAAAATTGCAGTTGGAGCAATAATACAAGCTGAAATCAACCAAAAATCAAGATCATTATTTACACCCCAAAAACTTATTAAGTAAGCTACAATTAAGGTAAATAAAAATCCTCCAATTGTACCTTCCCATGTTTTTTTAGGTGAAATCCTTTCAAATAATTTCGTTTTACCAAAAAATCGACCTGAAAGATATGCAAATGTATCATTTGTCCAAATCAACAAAAACATTGAAATAACAAATGGTTTGTTGTGTGAGCTAATATTAGAAATAAAAAGTAATAGTGAAAATGGAACAACTAAATATATAAAACCTAAGATCACGACACCTAAATTAAGTATTGGATTATCTTTTTTCCTCCATATTTCAATGATTAGACTAATAAAAACAATTGGCAAAACAATAATCATCAACTCTACTTTTGAAGTCAAAATTGAAATCGAAAACACACAATATGTTAAAAAAAGTATAATCGTATTAGATACTTTATTAACATCAACTATTTTGTATTGATCAAAAAGTTTGAAATACTCATACAATCCAAGTATAAGAAAAAGCCCCATAACACCAATTGTAGCGAACATACTATACCATAATGAAAAAATGATAAGTGAAATAAAAATTGATCCCGTTATTATACGTTGTAAAATATTACTCATTTTGATTATACTTAAAATAAATATTCCCACTAATCTATTCGACTAGTGGGAACATTATAATAAAAATTTAATTATTCTTCAATTTTATCCTCTAAAGAATTATCCTCAACTTTATTAAACTCTGAAGTTAACGGTTCAACTTTATTGTCAATTGCAATATCATTTTCAGTAATTTCTTTTTTGGTAGAATCTTCAAAATGCATTGGCTCTTGTTCTTCCGCAATCCATTCTCTTACACCAAAAATCGCTTCTAAATCCTCTTTAAAAATAACTTCAGAAGTTAACAATTTTTCAGCTAAAGCAGTAAGTTTATCTTTATTATCAGTCAATATTTGTAATGCTCTTTGATATTGAAATTCAATTAACTTACTCACCTCTTCATCGATAATTCTTGCTGTATCATCAGAATAAGGTTTAGTGAAAGAATCTCTTCCTTGAGAGTCGTAGAAAGAAATATTTCCTACTTTCTCATTCAATCCATAAACTGAAACCATCGCATAAGCCTGCTTCGTAACTTTCTCTAAATCACTTAAAGCTCCAGTACTTATTTTACCGAAAATTAATTGTTCAGCAGCTCTACCACCTAAAGCAGAACACATATCATCTAACAACTGTTCTGTAGTAGTTATACTTCTTTCTTCAGGTAAATACCATGCAGCACCTAAAGAACGTCCACGAGGAACAATGGTAACTTTCACTAAAGGATGGGCATATTCTAACAACCAAGATGTAGTTGCATGACCTGCTTCATGAAAAGCAATCGCTTTCTTCTCACTTTTAGTAATTATTTTATTTTTCTTCTCTAATCCTCCAACAATTCTATCAACTGCATCTAAAAAATCTTGTTTTTCAACATGATGTTTTCCATGACGAGCAGCAATTAAAGCTGCCTCATTACAAAGGTTTGCAATATCAGCTCCTGAAAAACCTGGTGTTTGTTTCGCTAAGAAATCAACATCCATTTTTTCATCTAATTTTATTGGCTTTAAATGAACAGCAAAAATTTCTTTACGTTCATTAATATCTGGCATATCAACATAAATCTGACGATCAAAACGACCTGCTCTCATTAAAGCACTATCCAAAACATCAGCCCTATTTGTTGCAGCAAGAATAATTACTCCTGAATTAGTTCCAAAACCATCCATTTCAGTTAGCAACTGATTCAATGTGTTTTCTCTCTCATCATTTGAACCAAAGCTATTATTTTTACCTCTTGCTCTACCGATTGCATCAATCTCATCTATAAAAATAATCGAAGGTGATTTTTCTTTTGCTTGCTTAAATAAATCTCTAACTCTAGAAGCACCTACCCCAACAAACATTTCAACAAAATCAGAACCTGACAATGAGAAAAATGGTACTTGAGCTTCACCAGCAACAGCTTTTGCTAATAAAGTTTTACCTGTTCCTGGAGGTCCTACCAACAATGCTCCTTTTGGAATTTTAGCACCTAACTCAGTATATTTCTTAGGATTCTTCAAAAACTCAACTATTTCTTCAATCTCAACTTTCGCCTCAGCCAAACCTGCAACATCTTGAAAAGTAATGTTTGTAGACTTCCCTTTTTCATAAACTTTCGCTTTTGATTTACCAATATTGAAAATTTGGCCACCGCCTCCGCCACCGCCAGAACCACCAGTCATTCTTCTCATGACAAACAACCAAATCAATACCAATAAGGCTATCGGTAATAAAAAACCTACAATACTTCCAATATAATCATGTTCAGTCTTAGAACTAAAGGCTACTTGATTTTTGTGAGCTTTCTCAAGTTTCTGATTAATCTTATCCAACTTATTGATAAAATTTTCAACTGTAACTAACTCTAATTCAAAAGTCGGTTGTGTATTTCTAATATTTTTATTTTTAGAAAAAACCTCACCCATTCGCTTAAACTCACCTGTTTTAGTGTTTTTAACAAATGATTCCCCATCTTTATTCAATTGAAAATCAGCTCTAACTCTGTTTACAATATATACTTTTGAGATATAACCTTCTTCTGCTAATTGAAAGAAAGTCTGTTGATTATTAATTGTTGCAGTTGAAGAAGCACTCATAAACAACTGAAAACCAATAATAGCAACACCAATTGCTGCGTAAATCCAATAAATTGAAAATGGATTTTTCTTTTTATTATTTTCTTCTGACATTTTAAATCAATTAGTTTAAATTAGGAATATTTGTTCTTTTTGCATCCGCCCATAAATCTTCTAAATCATAAAAACTTCTAGCAGTTTTATAAAAAACATGACAAACAACAGAAACATAATCTACAAGTACCCATTCACTATTACCTTTTCCTTCAGTATGCCATGGTCTTTCTTGTAATTCTTGACGAGTATATCTCATAACTGAAGAAGCGATACCCTCAACCTGTGTAGAAGATTCACCACTACAAATAACGAAAAAATCAGCTACTGCCCCTGAGATTTCTCTTAAATCTAACACTACAATATCTTGAGCTTTCATTTCTTGCATTCCTTCTACTACAGCATTACACAACACTTGAGAATCTGAATTATTTTGTTTTTTATACATCGAATTTTTTTATACTTACAAATCTAACTTTTAATTTTAATTTTATAGAGATTTTAAACTCTTTTAACCTTTCAAAAACAAAATGATCGGAAAAAAAATTATTCATCTCGATAGTGTTGACTCAACCAACAATTATGTTGCCAATATGATATTAAACAATCAAATTGAACATGGAACGGTAATAATGTCAGATGAACAAACGGCCGGAAAAGGTCAAAGAGGGAATCTATGGTTCTCAAAACCAGGAGAAAATGTCATAACTTCCATATATTTAAAGCCTGCTAATCTGTCAGTAAACCAACAGTTTTATTTGACAATCTTCACCTCTCTTTGCGTCATCAGATTATTACAAAAAAAAGGGATTGAAGCGAAGATAAAATGGCCTAATGACATTGTAGTAAATTCAAAAAAAGTTTCTGGTATTCTGATAGAAAATCAATTGATTAGCACAAAAATTGAGCATAGTATAATAGGTATCGGATTGAATACTAACCAAAAGGAATTTAGTGATTTGAATGCAACAAGTATGTTTAATGAAACCTTAGAATTCAATCCTATTCATCATGTCCTCCTTTCATTGATTGGTGAAATGAATCAATTATTTGTTGAACTTGAAAATGAAAATTTTGAAAAATTAAAATCTGAATACTTAGAAAATCTATGGTTATTAAATACTATTTCTTCTTTTACAGATGAAAAAGGTGAGTTTATGGGTAAAATAATTGGTGTTTCAGAAATCGGATTACTTCAGATACTAAACAACAATCAATTAAAAGAATACAATTTAAAGGAATTAAAATTTAATGCTCGAAATGAGTTTTAAGTTTTTCTGACATATAATTAAACAAATTTGTCAAGGGCTTTTCTACCATCATTTTTAAAAACATATTCACTTCACCATCAAATTCAATATAACCTTCAGTTTGATTCGCTTTGTTCTCTAGATGTAAAGTCAATTTAAATGGGAATGGAGACTTTTCTCCAGATTTCATGAAGATTTTAGAACTACCTTCTCCTCCATCTTGAATTAATGAAATAACAACTCCTCCTTGAACTTTAAAAGAACATTGATTTGAAGTAGCATTCCAATCAGAAATATTATCTTTTGGTAAAATATGAACTAAATTAGTTGAATCAGATAAAAAACCAAAAATTGTTTCTTGATTCGCATCGATTAATACGGTCGTACTTTTTAGAATCATAGATTTATTTTTTCCAAGTATCAGGACTTTCCTTCCATTCTCTCAAAGAATCTAAATCATTAACTGTTATAAAATCTTGCTTCAACGCCTGTTCAATTAAAATATCATAAGAAGTCAATGTAATAAAAGGACATTCGGCATTTTCAAAATTAATTTTTGCTTGCTCAAATCCATATGTGAATATAGCAACTAAACCTTTAACATCTAAACCTGCTGATTTAAGTGCTTCAATCGCTTTAATACTACTACCTCCTGTTGAAATTAAATCTTCAATAACAACAACTTTTTTGCCTTCTTCGTAAAAACCTTCGATTTGATTTCCCATTCCATGTTCTTTTGCAGAGCTTCGAACATAAATAAATGGAACACCTAACTCTTGAGCTACTAAAGCACCTTGAGCGATTCCTCCTGTAGCAACACCTGCAATAATATCTGGTTTGCCAAACTTTTCAACAATAGACTCAGCGTAACCTTGTCTAATAAAAGTTCTTATATTTGGAAATGAAAGAGTTACACGATTATCACAATAAATCGGAGATTTCCAACCTGAAGCCCAAGTAAAAGGATTATTGGGTTCTAACTTAACAGCTTTTATTTGTAATAAAAATTCTGCTACCTTTAACGCTTTTTCGTTATTCAAAATCATACGACAAATGTACAAAGTTTTTATTGAAAATAGAGCTGTTTTCATCATAGATAATGAAGAAATTAATTCTTTAGAGGGAATAATATTCAAAACAAAAAAATTAAAAGGACTAAGAAAACTAATATTTAACTGTTTTTCAGACACTAATATTAATTTGCCTATGTATGTAATTCATCCTAATCCAGAAAAAGCTTTTTCCAAAATTTTTAAAAAACATGAATTTGTAGAGGCTGCTGGTGGAATTGTAAAAAAGAAAAACAATTATTTATTTATTAAACGAAATGGCTTTTGGGATATCCCTAAAGGAAAATTAGATGAAAATGAAGATCCAGAACTTGGAGCTATTCGTGAAATTGAAGAAGAATGTGGAATTTCTGAGCCATCTATTACAAATTTCAATTGCATTACTTACCACACCTACCTTTATAAAGGTAAACCAACAATCAAAAAAACATATTGGTATAATTTGAATTATAATGGAAAAGAAAAACTTATACCTCAATTAGAAGAAGGTATTACTGAAGTAAAATGGGTTTCAAAAAAAGAAATTAATCAAATTATAATGGATTCTTATCCATCGATTACGGATGTGATAAGCAACTATTTTAAAGATGATCCGTTTTTGGTATAGTATTTGTCATTTTTTTGTTAAAACAATTTATAGATTAAAATTTTTATTGTAACCTTGTTAAAAAAAAAAGATTATGAAAGTTATATTATTATCAATTTCAATGTTAGCATTATCATTAAGTATTAATGCTCAAGAAGACGTTAAAAAAAGAGAAGCAATTGAGAAAAAAGAATCAATCAAAGAATACAAAAAAATAGAGACTGAAAAAGTTGAAGTTGAAAATTCTGAACCTAAAGATGCTCAAACTGAAAAGGTGATTGTATTTAAAAACGAAGTTATTGAGCGACCAGAAGTTAAATATGATTCTCAAGATTTGTTTATTTTTGAATTTAAAAATACTGGTAAAACTCCAATTTTAATTCAAAATGTTCAGACTAGTTGTGGATGTACAAATGCCGCAAAACCTGAAGAGCCAATTCAACCTGGAAAAAAAGGTGAAATCGCAGTAAAATACGATACAAAAAGAGTTGGTCAATTTACAAAAACAATCACAGTTACAACAAACGTTCAAACTGAACCAATTATTTTAACAATTAAAGGAACAGTTTTACCTCAAGAAGTTAAAACTGAAGAGGCTCCAAAAAATTAATAAATAAAAAACTCAATAAAAAAAAGGAACAATATAATTGTTCCTTTTTTTTATGTATTAATTGAACCATCTAACCATTTTTTGAACATCGGTACTCTTTCCCTACTTACAATCGAAGATTCTTCTTCTAAGTTTAACACTTTCACTTTTAATCTACTATTAAAAAAAGAATTCACTTTTTCAATACTTGACAATGATATTATTGTTTTTCGATTAATCCTAAAGAACAATTCAAAATTCAAACAAGATTCTAATTCATCTAAATTATAATCAATAATAAATCGCTTATTGCTTTTTGTAACCAATAACACCACTCCGTCTTCAGAAATAAAATACTGAATTTCATCTATGTGAATGGATGAAATTGAATCACCAAGCTTAACCATAAATCGGTTTTTAAATTGTTTGGATTCTGATAAATAAGTATTTGAAATTTCATTGAAATTTATTTCACTCTGTTTATTCCATCTTTCATATTTCAGAATTGCTTGTCTAACCTCATCTATACCTAGAGGTTTAAGTAAATAATCAATACTATTTAATTTAAATGCTTTTAAAGCGTACTCATCATAAGCTGTTGTGAAAATGATTGGAAAATTAACTGTTACTTTTGAAAAAATATCAAAGCTTATTCCATCGGATAAATGAATATCTACAAATAACAAATCTGCTTCTATACCATTATTAAATGCCATAATAGAATCTTTAACCGATTCAAAAACTTTTACCACTTCAATTCTATGATCTATTTTTAAAAGTAGATTAACCAAATAATCAGCTGATAATTTTTCGTCTTCAATTATAATAATTCTCATTTCACAGTCAATAAAGGTAATTTAACACAAAACAATTCTTGATCTTGATGAATTTCAATTTTTTTATTTGTAAAAAAACCATACCTACTTTCAATATTTTTAATACCAGTCTTTGAACTTGGTTCATAAATCGGTCGAAGCTGAATATTGTTACAAATTTGAAGCATATTCTCAATACTATTTAAACTAATTTTCAAAGGCGAATTTATTGAAATTTCGTTGTGCTTAATTGCATTTTCAACTAAAATCTGTAATGATAAGGGGGGTATTTTACATGCTAATGAGTCTTCATCCAAATGAATATCAAAAGTAATATTCTCTCCAAACCTTATCTTCAATAAGAAAAAATAAGATTCCATAAATTTCATTTCTTCTTTTAATGAGATTAATTCATTGTTATTATTATCGAGAATATAACGATAAACTTTTGACAACTGATTTATAAACTCTACAGCTTTATCCTGATTAATATAGACCAATGATGACAGGACACTCAAATTATTAAATAAAAAGTGTGGATTTAATTGACTTTTCAAATTTTGTAGTTGAGCTGAAATAGATTCAGTTTTATATTCTTCAATTTCAATTAAGGACTTTTTCCATTGCTTAAAAAATTGAAAACCTATTTCAATTGATAAAATTATTATTGTGATCAATAAACCAATTATAATCGAAGTAGTTAAAAACATTGATTGTCTTGCATAAGGAATTTTACAAACAAAAGTATTGAACGTAAACATCGATAAATAAATAATCGAAAAACTATAAATCAATGCTAAAGAAAATTGAACAAAAAATCTTTTCTTCGGCACTTTTTGCCATTCTAACTTTAAATTTAATAAATGATCAAGCCATAAATTTCCTTCCCATATAAGAACGGTAATTAATACAGACATTAATAAATCTAAAACACGATTTCTTGCTGGATTAACTTCAAAATCTAATAATAAAAAATCCAATAAATAGGAAATCACTGCTCCTAAAATGAACATCCATATAAATCGTTTTTTACTTTTTTCCATAGAGTCTAAAATTGAACTTTATAAACAAAATTCGGAAATAAACCAATTTGATAAGCTGTATTAATTTTTCCATTTATTGGATTATATCGCTGAGCGAAAACATTTTTGTGATTTGTAACATTTTGAATATCTAAATACCAAGATTGAGAAATTTTTCTTTTCTTACTATTCAACGTGAAACCAAACTTAACATCTAAACGAAAAAAATTGGGATTTCTCATAGAAAATGCATAATCATCTCCTTTTAAAACTTGAAAATTAATTAATTGAGATGCTTCTAAATCAACAGGTGTATAATATCTCCCTCCTGCTTGGGTAAACTTTACATCTGTAGTAAATGAATTTCGTTTTTCTTTTCCAACCTTAAATTCTTTACCAGCTAAAATATTATAGACAAATTTACCATTGAATCCAGTATTTCTTTCAACATTATCACTTCCTGTATATTTTGATTCATAAACAGATCCTGTAATTAAAGTATAATATCCTTTACTGTAAAATTTTTCAATAGTCAATTCAACACCATAGTTTCTTCCTTTTCCTGTATTTATCAAATAAGATGTTTCGTTTGGAAAAAAGCTTGCGCCTGCATTCAGCATTGAATAAGAACTTTCAATCTCTGTAACGGGAACATTGAAAATAGATTGATAATATGTTTCAGCTTTAATTCTCCAATTTTTAAATGGAAATAATTCGTATCCAAGTACCAATTGATGACTTTTAGTGAATCCCATATTCTTATTTGACTGAACATATGATCCATCCGCTAAGAGCGTTCTGTAGAAATAAGAATCTGTAGGCTGCATTTGACTATGTAAACCGTACCCAAAGCTTAAGTTACTTTTTTCATTAACTTGAAATTTCAAACCCAATCTTGGTTCAATCGCTGACGATTTATTTAATACTAAATACTGACTATGTATACCTGCATTCAAAGTAAATCTCGTGGAAATCGTATATTTTAAATGTGCATACCCTTGTAAAAGTGAAGTATAATCATTAAAATCCCAAATCTGTTTCCAATCAGAAGTGTAATACTTACTTCTATAAAACAGATTTAAATTCATTACTTCAGTTAAAACTCCAACCTTCAAAAACAACTTTGAATTAATTTTAGAATTAAATGAACTATTTAAAGTATATCTTATTTGTGTTGTTTTATTCTCCAAAATTCTCTTAATCTCATTCGTTTGAGAATTTATAGAATCTTCATCATACACAGAAGAAGAGAAAGTTGCCCCAATAATTGTTTTAAAGTAAGATTTTGAATTCACACGAATGAAATGATTTACCCCAACAAGTGCCATATTACTTGTGAAATAACTATCTCTAACTGGATTAGCAAACAAATCATTACTATCAATCTGATCATGTAAAAAATTAATTTTACTTTTCCCTGCAATTCCAAACAATACAAACTTCCCTAATTTAGTATTACCCCCATTTATTTTAAATGAAATATCCTGATAAAACGGTGTCGCTGTTGTACCTATTGGAATACCCGCTTTTTGAGCAAATTCAGTAAAAGAATAACGATATGCAATCAAATACGATGAACCTTTCGATTTTCTTAATGGTCCCTCAGTTACAGCTTCTAAACCAGTAAGTGCACCTAATTGAAATGTATGCTCCCGTTTATCTGAATTTCCTTTTCTAAAACCTAAATCAAAAACACCGGCAGTTGCATTACCATATTCAGAAGGAAAAGCAGAAGTAAAAAAATCTGAATTCTTCAATACATTTGTATTCAAAGCGCTTACTGGACCACCTGTAGTTCCTATAGTCGAAAAGTGATTTGGATTAGGAATGTTTAACCCTTCAATTCTCCATAAAACTCCAACAGGAGAATTCCCTCTTATTACTAAATCATTTCTTGAATCATCCGGAGAACTAACACCCGCAAAATTTGCAGCCATTCTTGACGGATCAGATCGTCCACCTGCAAATCGATTCACTTCTTCAGTACTAAAAGATCGAGCACTAACTGTTGTTAACTCATTTATTGTTTCATTCTTTTTATTTCCAGAAATTACAACTTCTGATATTGAATTTATATTTTCTTCTAAAGAAATATCAACAATTACTTCCTTCCCTACTGTTACAATAATGTTTGGTATGGTAACTGATTTATACCCTGTAAAATTTGCTTGAACGTCATATCTTCCTGGTTTTACTCCAGTAATTAGATATTTCCCATCTAAATCAGTTTGTGTATTCAAAAGAGTGTCAGAACCTATTACTCGAATAATTGTATTTGGTAAAGAAGTTAATGATTGCTTGTCAATTACAGTTCCTTTTATGGTTTGTGTTGACTCTTGGGCATACAAAAAAGTTGAACTAATCAAACTTGTAATTGCATAAAGTAAAGTTGTAAATCGCATTTTAGATAAAATTTAATACAAAACAAATCTATAAATATTGTCTGTATTTAATTAGGTTAAAGTTGTTGAACTGTTAAAAATGAATGATGAATTGTAAAATCTATATTATGATTCAAATGACGCAATAAATTCAGAATCAAATAAAATCTTTATCAAGTTTGAATGATTTTTAGCAGGCCCCTGAACTGAATAAATAAATGTTTGTGTATTATGATTCTTCATTTGTTTAGTACACTTAGCAACAAGATCACAAGATTTAAAAATGTCCTTTAGTGCATCCTTATTTGTCGTTTTATTATCATCAATTGTGATGTGATATGTTTCAACTTTATTTGTTCGCTCAATCTTTTTTTGAATCCAAGTAAAACTAAGCAATACCAACATTACAATAATTAAAGCAGCGAAAGCAAATTCATATTTTCCTATTCCGATTGCCATACCGATTGCAGCTGAAATCCAAATAGTTGTTGCAGTTGTCAATCCTTTCACGTTCACTCCTTCACGAAATATAGCACCAGCACCTAAAAACCCGATACCAGTTACAATATTTGATGCAACACGTCCTTCTGCACCTAATACATTTGAAACAATCGTGAAAAGAGTTGAACCAACAGTAATTAAAATGACTGTTCTGAAACCTGCAGCTTTGCTTTTATATTCTCTCTCTGCGCCTATTATCGCACCAAATAATAATGCTAGAGCAAGTTTGATTATTTCTTCTGTTAATATAGGATCTTTCATTGATGCTTTTGAATTAATTCTAAAATCAATTGATTGTTTAAATTAACATTTAATTTGGTTTGAAACAAAATTCTTCGGTTCATTTTATCTTCATCTGATAAATAATAATTATTCAAATTGAGTATCACCTGCTTAAAAGCGTTTGAATCATTAGCAATTACACAATATTCTTCTAGACCTGAGCCACTCACTAAATGTTGATTAGAAAGTACAATTCCATTAGTCTGAAGAGCAGCCAATAATTTTAATTTAATACCAGTAGATTGAGTTGAATACAAGACATGAACAGATGCATTTTCAATTAAATTATCCATTTGAATAAGATCCGGTGAATCAATTAATTGAATTGAATATTTTCTAGAAACTTCTTTTAGTTTAACCGATGGGTTTTTACCTGCAATAATCAAAGGATATTTCAACTGATCACTCCAAACTTTTTCAATTATCCAACAAGCTGCTTCATCGTTTTCTTCAACCCCTAAATTTCCTTGAAATAATGCATATTGAACTAATTCCTTATTTTCATATTTTCTTTCAGCAAATGAAGGTTGTAATAAAAAAGCATCTTTGTTGATTTTTTTGAAATACTCTAAATCTGAATCTGTAATACACAAAAGAGATGTTGAAGCTTGTAGTTGTGTTTCAAAACGTTTTAATTTCTTTGCTTCTAATTGAAAAAAAACTTTTTTTAGTCCATTTGACTTTTTTGAAAGTGCATCATAATATTGGTGTTCAATATTATGCGTTCGAACAAAAGTTATTCTTTTTTTATTTATTAGTTTACCTATCACCCCTGTCGTATGCAAACCTTCAAACAATATCGGATAATCATCTTCATTTAAACGATTGATTAACTCAGAATTAATTCTTGATTTAACAATAAACGGTAGCTTACTGAATAAATCTGTGATTGATTTTTCACGTTTATAATAATGTACTTTTTTACAATATTTATTTAATTCAATTGCTTCACCTCTACCATACTCAAAGCAATGAAGATATACTTCAACTCCTAACTCATACAAAGACTTAATTCGATAAAAAACATCAATCACCCCTCCATAATTAGCAGGATAAGGTACGTCAAATGAAACGATATGTAATCTTACTTTATCCAACTTTTGGGTAAATTTGTTTTAATACTTCTTTTTCTTTTTGCCAATTTTCAAAATCACGAGCAATTTTACAATTAGCTTTTAACTCTTCTAGTAAAAGTTCATTCGAAAGTATAGAATTTATCAATTTCGCTAGATTTTCAGGATTAAAATCTTCAATAATTTTACCCACATTGTATTTATCAACAATTCTTTTCACTTCATAAATTGAAGTCGCAACAATCGGAGTTTCAGTATGAATGTAATCGAATACTTTATTAGGAAGTGAATTTTTATAATTGATATTCGTCGCTTTATCTAATGTTAACCCTAAATCTGAATGAAATGTATAATTCATCATTTCTATGTAAGGTTTTCTTCCAACAAAAAGCACTTTTTCACTTAGGTCATTTTCTTCAACATACATTTTTAGGTATGGAATTACATCTCCATCACCTACAAATAACAAAATTGCATTTTCAATAAATTTCATAGCCTCAACAGCTTCCTCTGCTCCTCTGTCAATGTTAATTCCTGCACCCTGAAGTATGATAATCTTTTTATCTAATGGTAAATTTAATTCTTGTCTCGTTTTTAAAACTTCCGGGTTCCAAAGCATCGAAATGTTTCTTACCACAAATAGATCCTTTTTGTATTTCTGTTTATATAGTTCTGCAATTGATGAATTAACAGTATATATAGTTTTAATTTTAGGGAAAATAAATTCTTCTATCTTTTCCCAAACTTTTTGAATTTTTGGTCGATTTACTAATTCTGGAACTTCTGTAAAATATTCATGAGAATCATAAACAAGCCTAGTATTTCTCTTAAAAGTGGAAGCGCAATAATTTGCTAACAATGTATCTAAATCATTTGAAACGAATAAATTTGCTTTTTTAAAAAATAAAAACATGAACAAACGTAAATTGTACTCAGCATAAAAAAAAGCACCTTTATCAAAAAACAAATTCATACGCTTTGTTTTGTATGATCTTGACTCTAATGGTAAACTTGTTTTTCTTTTTCTTCCAACTAAGAGTACTTCATATCCTTGTTCTTCTAAAAACAAACAAATTTTATGTACACGCTGATCCGTATATAAATCGTTTGTTACAGATACAATTGCTCTATTTTTAGATAACATATTTCAAAAATAAGAAATTCATACAGAATGTTGATATGTTAAGAAAAACTAAATTTTCTTGGTATTGTTTTTGAAACTTCCTTTTAGCTAAATTTGCACTTATGAAATTAATGATTTACATCCTTTCGGTAATTACGATATTCTCAATGAGTTCTTGCATAGAAATTATCGATGATTTGACTATGAATTCTGATGGGACTGGTACTTTTAAATACACCATAAACCTTAGTGCTAGCAAGATTAAAATTAATTCTGTTTTAGCATTGGATAGTCTGGACGGAAAAAAAGTTCCTTCAATTGAAGAAATTAAGCAAAAAATCAATCATTTTAAGTCCAAATTTGAGCTAAAACCTGGTATTTCAAACTTAACGATTGAAAGTAATTACACGGATTACATTTTTAAGATTAAATGTGATTTCACATCTGTTTCAGCTTTACAAGATGCAGTACATCAAGTAATCATCGAAGAAAAATTAGATCACAACATCAAAGAATTGTCAGAAAACTGGATCACTTGGGATGGTCAAAAATTGATCCGAAACATTCCTGATTATACTATCAATAAATCAAAAAACTTAACAGAAAATGAAATTGAACAATTAAAACAAGGAAAGTATACTTCTGTAACTCGTTTTGATCGTCCGATTGAAAAATCACTAAATTCAAATGCGAAATTAGCGCCTAGTAAATTAGCCATAATGCTACAAACTAATACCTATTCTTTATTACAAAACATCAATTTATTAGAAAATACAATCTATCTTAGTCCTTTGAAAAAAGATTAGATTTTAAGCATTCACTTTTCATGGAAAAACATTCAGTTATATATATTAAAACATTCAATCAAGTACTTTTTACTATTGTATTTGTACTTACTTCTTTTAATGCGTTTAATCAACGTTCCGAAGATTTTATCCCAAAAGAAGCTGTAACAGTATTCAGTTTGAATAATATCTCGATTCTTCAAAAAGTCTCGATGGATGAATTAGTTCGTTATGAGTTTATGGAAGAGGTTCAATCTGAATTATTTGATGGTTCTACTTCTGGTAAGACATTGAAAGATTCAGGTATTGATTTTGATTCTAAATTGAATGTATTTTATGGCCGAGGAAAAGACTTTGAAGTTTCAGGATTTACATTTGGAATTAAAAGTAAAAAACAATTATTTTCTACTTTTGATGATTTTGATTTAGTCGACAGTCAAATTCCTGGAGTTGAGTATTACAATTCATATTTTAACCACTTATTAATTAAAGGAAATGTAGGCGTTTTAATTCGAGTAGATCCTACTGAAGAAAAAATAAGTAAGTACACTGATTCTGTTTGGATTGCCAGAGGAAATACATTAATAATAGATGAAGAAGGTTTTGATATTGAAGAAGAAGTTCTAGATGAAAAGGAATTTGATGAAGAAGATGTTGAAGAAATAAAACAAGACACAGAAGGTTTAGAATTTAATGAACCTGAATATCCTGTTGTAGTTGAAGATCCAGGACAAAAAAATTATTCAGAATTAAGAGATAGTGTTCAATTGGAATTCCAACGTCAATACTTATTTGAAATTTGTGATGAACTTTTTACTAAAAATATCAACCTAAAAAGTCAAGATTCTAGTTTTGCTGTTCAATTAACTCATAATACTGAAGGTATCTTTTATTTAGACAATTCAAGAAATTTCAAAAAAGCACAAGGATTTTGGTATTTCCAATCTATGTTCCCTAGTATGTTTGAAGAATTTAATGCACTTTACACTGGAAATATTATGCTTGGAGATATCTATTTGAATGAAAATAATATCGAATTAAAATTAACTGCAAATTATGGTCAAGCACTTGGTTCAATTTATCAAAAAATGAACAATGCTAAATTTGATAAAAATGTTTTCAAATACATTCCTCAGAATAATTCTGCTCATTTCACGTACAATGTCAATTTAAAAGAAGCATATGAGCAAGCTTATAAAATCATCGTTCCTATTTTACAAAAAGAGAAAAATGCACGAGTTTCTTCAACTTTATTAACACTTGAATTATTAAACGAATTCGTTGATAAAGATGCATTATTTGGAACTTATAAAGGAAGTGTTTTCGGTACTTTTAATGGAATCAAAAAAGTGAAAACCACTAAAATTGAATACACCTATGATGAAAATTTAAATTACGAAGAAAAAGAAGTTGAACAGGAAGTAGACATGCCTTTATTTGCTATAGGTGTTTCAACGGATAGAAAAGATATTCCTGAATTAATATTAAATCATATATCCAGAATTACTTCACAATGTAAAAACTATGGAGATTATTGGAAATTTGACAATGCAATTCTTGAATCGGTTCCTCTTTACATGATTAATAAAAATGGTTTATTCATCTTCACAAATGATGAAGATTTAGCGAAAAATCATTCAAATGGATATGGAAAAGAAGCTCTTTCTGGTGAAATCGCTAAAAAGAATAAGAAAAGTGGATTCGCATATGCCTATATTGATTGGAGTAAAGTAATTGATAAATTACCACGAGAAATGTTTACGAGTGAACAAAATGACCTGTTAGATGCAATGCGAGGAAAAACAGGAGTAATGGAGTTAACCTCATCTAAAACAACTATTAAAAATACAACTTTTGATATCACATATGGGTTTAGTGGGCAATATCAAAATTCTGGTAAATATATTCTTGATTTGATAAATAGTATTTATGTCATTTCTAAGTAAAAACTTACGAAGGAGAATTAAGATCTTTCTTCGTAAAACAACATTCCTCATTATTCTTGCAACTACATTAGCAAGTATTCTTTTTTTGAGACCTTATTTTAATGGTTTATACGAAAAGCCTTCGTTTGAAGATCGTTTACCTGAGGCTGATTTTTTAGGTCGTTGTTATCTTCTAGATGTAGCTAAAGAAACGAGCGAAATGTTGTTTTATCATAAAGTTCCATTTAGAGATTTATTTTCGTATGAATTTTTATTGGGTCAAGGTAAAAGTTATGGATTAAATCTTCAAAAACCCATCTACATTTTCGCAAATGAAAATGGTAACTGGGGAATCATGGTAGAAGTAACCGATAGCAGTAAAGTACTTCCCGGCATACAACGAATTAGCAAATTTATAGATATTAAGGATACACTTTGGAATGACCAAAAAGTCTATAGATATGAAAATGAAAAAGGCTATTTAACCTACGATAAAAATTGGCTTTTCCTTTACAAAGGCACCGAGTTTTCAAAAAATTTCAATCATATCGTTAATGCTAAAAAAGGAGGAATAAAACAATGCTGGAAAGCATTTCTAAAAGAAAAGCATTTTAAAAGTGAGAAATTAGTCATATATTCAAATTGGAAAAAATTACAAAATCAAGGACTTGAAACAGCATTATTTGCTCATAATAGCGATTCCTCAAGTTTTAGTTTATTATCTTATTTTAAAAATAAAAAACCGCTAAATATTAAATTAAAAGAACCTGGAATTGAATTAGCTAGTACAAATTCTGTTAGCAAACAATTAAATATTCACATTGACATATCAAAACTTAGAAAAGCATACAACGACCCAATTTATAAATTCTTGGTTAATCTAGGTAAGAAAATAAGTTTTCCAACAAAAGATTTTTTAGATGCATGGGAAGGTGATTTATGCTTTACACAAGGAGGTACTGCAATTATTCATGAAACATTCATAGAATCAGTAATGGATGAAGAATTTAATGTTACTGAGGTAAAAAGTGTAAAAGAAGAAAAAATACCAGGTTTTTCACTATTATTTTCTGTAAATCAGAATTCTACAAATTTAATTAACAAATTATTTGCAAAAGGTATATTAACTAAACATGAAAACCATTTTCAGTTTTTGGCCTCCCCTCCACTTTCATTTGTAAAACGTCCAAATTCACTTTTATTCTATTCTGGAGAGAGTTTTCCTAAGCAAGTATTGAATAATAAGAATCATGGTATTTGGACTCAAAAAGGAACTAAGATTGGATTTGCTATTGATTCCTTAAGTTCTCATGAAATGTTCGGCACCATTCATATACCCATAGATAGAATTATAAGAAGAAATAAATTCTTTTAAAGGATGAATTTAAAATTGAACCTTGAGATTGAAAAATCAAATCGTTTCATAAATCATGAAAATCAACTATTGTTTTTAGGAAGTTGTTTTTCTGATGAGATAAACGCTAAATTTAATTATAATGGATTCAACACATTATCAAATCCTTTTGGAACAATTTTCCATCCATTAATTTTAAGTCAATTTATAGATTCATGTTTCAATGAAAATACAGATCGCATTTTCAACAGAAATGATATTTACTTAAGTTGGGATGCGAGTAGTTCAATTTATGGTTTTGAAATTAATAAATTCGAACAGAAACTAATAGAAATTAGAACTGATTTCTTTAATCGACTAAAATCAACTCACACATTATTCATCACATTTGGAACTGCATGGGGCTATCATTTAATTGAGAATTCTGAATTAGTTGCGAATTGTCATAAAATGCCATCAAGCCTTTTTTATAAAGAGCTTTCGAATTTAGATTTGATAGTAACAAAATGGACAAAAACAATCGAACGAATTAAAGTAATAAATCCAAGTATTCAAGTAGTTTTTACAGTAAGTCCCGTTAGACATATTAAAGATGGATTAATTCAAAACAATCAAAGTAAATCTATTCTAATAGAATCAATTAGAAGAATTAATCAGATATCAAAAACGAGCTACTTTCCTTCATACGAAATAATGATCGATGAATTAAGAGATTATCGCTTTTATAAATCTGATTTAATTCATCCTTCTGAAGAAGCAATCAATTATATTTGGTCAAAAATTCAAGATACATTTTTCGAAGCTGAAACTATTAAACTTGTAAAAGAAATTAATAATCTCAAGAAACAAATATCGCATTCATATTTACACCCTGAATCAAAAGAAACCCTTGAAAACAAATTAATACTAGAAGCAAAAATAATTGATTTTCAAAAATCTAATCCTTCAATTATCTTACGATAACACTTCCACCGTATTGACCTTTTTCTCCTTCTTCTGGATTTTCAAGAATCACTTTCCACACATACATTGACCCAGATTTAGCCGTTTCATTTGACTTTGGATCTACACCATTCCAAGGTTGATTAGAATCATTTGTTTTGAAAACTTCATTCCCATTCATATCAAAAATAATCATTGTAAAACGAACATCTCTTCTAGTTAGAGCAAAAGGAATGAATGTGTTTATTTTAGAATTTGAACTAAGAGGTTCAAATGCATCAACTGCTAATAGGTTATAATCTTTTGCTATACGAATTGTCTTAGACTCTTTAGATTTACAACCATTATTATGAGTTACAATCAAAGTTGCAGTATAGCTACCTTTTTTATATAAATGTGCTTCTGTTTCTTTTGAATTAGAATTAAGTACTTTTCCGTCAATCATCCAAGTGTAATCATTACCTGTTGAATTAGACTTTAAGA
>Ga0315909_10000132_pt1 | contig 97406 bp, 93 predicted proteins | sample LakEriMetagenome_11_FD_203527 | JGI IMG/M metagenome (GOLD analysis project Ga0315909, IMG submission 203527) | Freshwater fungal communities from buoy surface, Lake Erie, Ohio, United States - Buoy 2 MA125 | ecosystem: Environmental > Aquatic > Freshwater > Lake | place: USA: Lake Erie, Ohio...
TTGCCAACCAAGAAGCGCAACTCCGAATGCCGTGGCAGACCAACGCGGCAGAGCAAGTGCATGCGACAACAATGCACTGACAACAAAAAGCCCACCAATGAGCGCACCAGCTACCGCACCCCATAGTGCGAATGTGGGTAATCCTGCTCCGGCACTTGGAATGCGTCGACCCAAGAGCTGGTTAGCAACTCCACCTGCAATGGCGCCAGTAAACATAAACGTACGAAGTCGCTGAATGGCGGGGTGACGCAACACATCACGGTGATTAATTGGCGCCATCAACACATGACGCACCTCTGCATCTTCCACCGCAATGGGCCCGCCGTTCACGCCACTTCGTAGACCCAAGAAAACGACGAGTGCTGCTAACAGGCCAACCACATGTGGTGTGTGCGCGTGAACGTTGCGCAGTTGGTCAATCTTCAGCGGGTCGTCGCTGACAAGGTCGGACAGATACAAAATGGCTCCACCACCAAGTAGGGCAGTGATGTACACCCGGTAGAGGGCTTCGTACCATTCCATGTCGGCCACACGGTGACGACGGCGCTGGGTGCGCATGTCGCGCAGCGCATCGATACCCAGAGTTGCCGAATTCACCCAATAATCCTGCCACTGCCACCTGAGAATGGGGCAAATGGCGTAAGAATGGGGTCCATGAATTCCGACGCCGTGCAGTTATTTAGTGCACTTTTGACGTTGGTGGCCTTGGCAGGAGGGCTCATAACGTTTCTTGCCCTTGTTGTTCAGGCATCGTGGGCAGCCACATGGATTGCCACAGTGCGCACCTATGGCGTATGGGCAATTTGTGCCATCACCTCTACCGCCATGGTGGGCAGTCTGTACTTCAGCGAAGTTGTTGGCTATGCACCGTGCAAGTACTGCTGGTACCAACGCATCGCTATGTATTCCATTGCCATCATCTCTTTGGTGGCCGCTCTTCGCAAAGACAACAACATTGCACCATATGCGCTCACTCTCGCTGCATTAGGGCTCGTAGTTTCGGTGTACCACTACTTGTTGGAGTGGGGTGTTGTTAATCAGAAAACTGCGTGCAGTGTTGAAGTACCGTGCACGTCAATTTGGTTTCGCGAATTTGGTTTCATCACGCTGTGCTTTATGGCTGGTTCGGCCTTCATCGCAGTTATTGCATTCTCTCTAGCGCTTATGCGCACACCACAGAACAGTTCACAGGAGGACTGACATGGCACAAAACAAGAAGAAGAAGAACTCTTCGGCATCAATTAGTCCGAAAGTCATTGTTATTGCAGTGGCAGCTGTTGTTGCTGTTGCGGCAATCATCGCAATATTTGCAACCGGTGGTGACAACAGCACGTCAAGCGACACAACCGCCGTCACTGTTCCTGGTGGTGTTGCACCCGCTGAATATCAGAAGGTCACTTCTGAGGGTGATGGGCTTGAACCACTTGGTAAAGATGCCACCGACCCTGCAATGGGCAAAGTTGCTCCCAACCTTTCTGGCTACTCCTTCAACGGTTTCCCAATTTCTGTGAAGCCAGCAACCGATGGCTCCCCAACACTTCTGGTGTTCCTTGCGCACTGGTGCCCACATTGCAACGCAGAAATGCCACGCCTTGTTCGTTGGTATGAAAGTGGTCAGGTCCCCGAAGATCTTCGTGTTGTTGGCGTTGCCACTGCATCTCGCAAAGATCAAGCAAACTGGCCACCATCTGAGTGGATGCAATCATTCGATTGGCCGTTTGAAGTAATGGCCGACACCGAAACAAATGACGCTGGCGTGGCCTATGGCGTCGACGGCTATCCATTCATGGTTGTCTTAGACAAGGACGGCAAAGTTGCGGCCCGTCACTCCGGCGAAATGGACGAGTCGGAAATCCCGAACTTCATTAACAAGGCTCTCGGGCGCTAAATCCGTCTTTCTCTCACCGCCGTTGCGCAGGTAGCGTGGTCAACGGAACGGTGGCAGAGCGGACAAATGCACTCGCCTTGAAAGCGAGAGGGTTAATAGCCCCGGGGGTTCGAATCCCTTCCGTTCCGCCAAAGGAGTTGACTTCGGTCAACTCCTTTTGCTTTTACGGCGAGTACCTAGCGTTCGTCTCGAACGAAGGGGATGCCCAGCGCTTTTGGTGCACCCAAAATGTTGCGGCTACTTGGTCGGCTTAACGCAATGAGTGCGATGAGTGTGGCCAAGTACGGAAGCATGGGCATGAGAGCCGATGGGATGAAAGTGATTTGTTCGGCCTGCAATGTGAACGGCAATTGCAACGTGAAGCCAAACAAGATGGCACCGAAGATAAGGCGAATGGGTCTCCATCCAGCGAACACCACCAGAGACAATGCAATCCAGCCCACGCCGTTTGTTGTTGCTTCTAAGTGCCAAGCAGCACTTTGCGCCAGCATGTGGAACGCACCACCGAAACCAACAAGCGCACCACCAAGAAGGGTGTACCGAATACGAATGGTTGCTACGGACAAGCCTTGTGAATCAACGGTTGCCGGATCGTCGCCAGTTGCACGCACTTCAAGACCAGCGCGCGTACGGAACAAGAACCACGATGCAACAACGGCAATGAGAAGTGCGGCGTAGGTGACTGGGTCTTGACCGAACACCACGGGGCCAATGCCAGGAATATCTGACAACGGTCCGAAGCTGAGCGGCTCGATGGTGGTCTTAATTGTTTTACCTTCGGCTGGTTTGCCAAGGAAGTTTGCAAGACCAGTACCGAAAATAACCAGCGCCAAACCCGACACAATTTGGTTGGCGCGCAACACAACGGTGAGAAGTGCGTGAATGCCAGCGAGTACTGCACCAAGAACAATGCCCAAGAGCATTCCGGCCCACACGCTTCCCGTTGAGTCGGCAACGAGGAATGATGTGATTGCCGACGTGAGCAGCATGCCTTCAATACCAAGGTTCAACACGCCAGCACGCTCTGTAAACAGTGCACCTAACGCAGCAAGAATGAGTGTGGTGGCAATGGCGACAGAGTCGGCAAACGACAACAGCCAAATGTTCGAGTTCATTGTGCAACCGCCTTCATGCGTACAGCACGAATTTTGTATCGACGAAACGCTTCGCCACCGAGTGCAAACAGCAAGATGGCGCCTTGCATCATGACTCCGATGTGTTTGGGAGTGTCCGTAGAGATTTGCAACTTCTCTCCACCCACACGAAGACCAGCGAACAGAATGCCGCTGACGATGATGCCAGCGAAGTTGTTACGCGCAAGTGCAGCCACAACAATTCCGGCGTAGCCATAACCAAGAAGAGTGATTCCTTGGTCAAGGCGAGCGAACGGACCAACAATGAGAGTTGCTCCACCAAGACCGGCCAGTGCGCCAGACAACAACATGACCGACATGGTTGTTCTGTTGGCGCTGACTCCAGCGTAGTGGGCAGCGCGCGGAGAATCTGCGATCACTTGAATGCGGTATCCGAATTCGGTTTTCTTCACCAACCAGTAGAGGAACAGTGCAAGAGCGACAACCACGAAGAACGTGGGGTACAAGCGCGTGTCACCAATGGGGGAGAGTGCAGCAGAGTCGGCCACATTGCGTCCTTGTGGGAACGCAACATTCTTGGCACGAAAGAAACTGTCTGGGGTATTAATGAAGTGCTTCAACAAACTTGACGCCACATATGTGAGCAACAGGGTGGTCACAATTTCACTGGTTCCCAACCGCGCGCGAACGAAGGCAGGAACAAAGATCCACACTGCACCAGCGAACGAACCAATGATGAGAACCAGAGGAATCATGACGAACGACGGAAGATGTGGTCCGAGCGCCAGACCAGCCCATGCGCCACCAATCATTCCCAAGTACAACTGGCCTTCACCGCCAATGTTGTACAAATTCATTTGAAAGGAAAATGCAGCGGCGATTCCTGTGCAGATAAGAACAGTGGAAAGCCCCAACGTTTCGGTAATTCCGCGATAGGTGAGGAAGCCGTCGTCAAGCATGTTCTTGTATGTGTCCGTTGCGGAGTATCCGGTTGCTGTAAGAAACAAAGCGCCGGCGACAAGTGCAGCAAGAACAGATATCAACGGCACTAATGCCGACAGATACTTTGGTGTTTCTGCGCGTTGTTCAAAGACAATGCGAAATGGTGCAGGCATTAGCCGTTTACTCCTGTGGTGAGGCCCGCCATTGCGGCGCCAACTGTTGCAATTTGGGCGGTCTCGCCTGGTGTTTCGTGCGCAATGGAACCGCGATACAACACCAGAATGCGATCTGCAAGCGACATGATTTCATCGAGATCTTCAGAGATCAACAAAATGGCTTGTCCGGCGCTGCGCGCATCGTCCAACAAACGACGCACTGTTTCAATGGCACCGACGTCGAGACCACGAGTGGGTGAACACACCACCAACAACTTGGTTGCTGTGCGACCGCCCGACAATTCACGTGCAAGTAAAACCTTCTGAGCGTTACCGCCAGAAAGTTTGCGCGCAAGATGGTCGGGACCATTCGCTTTAATCTCGAACTGTTCAATGAGACGTGTTGCTTCGGGTCGTACCGACGCGCGGTCGACAACAATGTGGCGATCGCGTGTGAGCAATAAGTTGTCCAAGATGGACATTGATGGAACAAGCCCCATACCCAATCGATCTTCGGGAACATAGGCAAGGCCAAGTTCGCGTGCATGAATGGGTCCACGGTCGGTTGCTGTTGCACCACCAATGGAAATGGAACCAGAGGTTGGCGAGAGAAGTCCGGCAATGGTGTCGGCGAGTTCTTTCTGGCCGTTTCCTGCAACGCCAGCAATGCCCACCATCTCACCTTCATGAACATTGAACGAGATGTTGGAGAGGACGTTGACGCCGTTCACATTCAGTGACACATCTCGAATTTGAAGAACTTCATGACCTGTGGGGTGTGATGCGCGTTGTGTTCCGAGATTGATGTCACGGCCCACCATGAGACGTGCAAGATCTTTGGTGTCTGTTGCGCCACGACCAGATACATGGCCCGTTACCTTGCCGCCACGCAACACAGTGACACGATCGGAAATCTCTACCACTTCACCAAGTTTGTGGCTGATGAACACGATGGACTTACCGGCTTGCGTCATTGCATGAACGTTCTCAAACAATTTCTCTACTTCTGCGGGAACAAGAACTGCAGTGGGTTCATCGAGAAGGAGAATTTCTGCTCCTTGGTACAGAGCCTTCACAATTTCAACACGTTGACGTTGACCAACAGAAAGATCACCAACGGTTGCGGTGGGATCAATGGGAAGACCGTATGACTCTGCAACTTCGGAGACGCGCTCGTTGATGGAGCGGCGATCAAGTACGAAGGAAAGGTTGCGACTTCCAAGAATGACGTTTTCTGCAACGGTGAAACGGTCAACTAAACGAAAGTGTTGATGCACCATTGCGATGCCGTGCTGCAAACCTGCTCGCGGCGATGACAGAACTACGCGTTGTCCGTTGCGCGCGATGTAGCCACTGTCGGGCTGATACAAGCCGCACAACATTGCAGCGAGTGTGCTTTTGCCTGCACCATTCTCGCCAAGGAGTGTGTGTACTTCGCCTGGCTGAATGTCGAAGTCGACGGAGTCGTTCGCTAAGACGCCAGGGAATCGTTTTGACACTGAGTGTGCTGAGAGTGCGCTAGGGGCCGCACCACCTGAGTGGTACGGCCCCGACGCGACCTCGTGAGAGGTATTGGACATGTTGTGAAAATCAGCCCTTAGCGGAGCCGACGACACCTTCTACGAAGAACAACATTTCGCCCAACAAGAATCCAAGTTCTGCCTTCTCACCATCGGCGAGCCATGCGGAACCATCCTGCTTGTTGATTGGACCAGTGAATGGTGCGAACTCACCTGCAATGGTGGCTGCCTTCTTCTCTTCAATGAGTGACTGTGTTTCAGCATCTACTGACTCACCGAACGATGCCAAGGTAACCATGCCATCTTGCATGTTTCCGTAGTACTCGTCGGTTGGGCATGTTCCACCAGCAACTGCCTGTGCAGTCTTGGTGTAGAACGGACCCCAGTTCCATGTTGGAGCAGTGAGCCATGCCTTAGGTGCAGCTTCCTTCACATCGGAGTTGTAACCAACCCACTTCGCACCCTTTGCATCGGCAGCAAGGCCGGGCTCTGTGGTGTCTTGATGCTGTGCCATGACGTCAACACCAGCGTCGAGCAGAGACTCTGCAGCCTGCTTCTCGATTGTTGGGTCGAACCATGTCTTGGTCCAGGTGACCTGAACTGTTGCATCTGGGTTGACTGACCGTGCACCCAAAGTGAATGCGTTGATTCCGCGAAGCACTTCTGGAATTGGGAATGCTGCAACGTAACCAATCTTGTTGTTCTTTGTTGCCTTGCCTGCTGCGATACCAGAGAGGTAACGAGCTTCTTCAGCTGCACCGAAGTAGGTGCCGAGGTTTGTTGGCAATGCATCGAAGTCAGCGAACTCGCCGCCGCCAGCTTTGGTCAACAGGAACTTTGCACCTGTTGCCCACTGGAAACATACGTCGGGATGGTTCACAGCAACTTTTGCCATTGGTGCGCCGTAACCGAACGATGTTGCAAAGATGAGTTGGTAACCCTCTGCTGCAAGTGCTTCAAATGTTGCTTCTGATTCTGCACCTTCAGGAACATTTTCAACGCGCTTTACTTCAACGCCGAGCTCTTGCTCAAGTTGCAAGATGCCCTGCTCGTGCTGGTATGTCCAGCCTTTGTCGTCAGGAACGCCAAGGTACACAACGGCAACTTTGACGTCTGCACCTTCTGCGGGGGCCTGAGTGGTGTCGGATGCCGAATCGCTTCCACCGCACGCTGCAACAAGCAACGAAGCGGCAGCAGCCGTTGCGGCAAGCTTCCAGAGTTTCTTCATGTGGTTTGATCTCCCTGATCTACGGCACCACTGACGGCACCGAACGAGAAAAACCTTAGTCGGCTGAAATTACTCGGAAATCATGCGAACTCACTCGTTAACAGAGGCTTTACACAGAGCCAAGTAGTGCCGGAAGTTTCGCCAGAGCGGGTCGGGGGTACACTTCGTCTCTCCCAGGAGAGGTGCCAGAGTGGCCGAATGGGGCGCCCTGCTAAGGCGTTGTCCGTCTTAAAGCGGACCGTGGGTTCAAATCCCACCCTCTCCGCCATTTCTTTTCTAGAACCCGTAAGGGTTTTAGGGGCTCTGCCCGCAGGTGCGCTTGCCGCCGTGGCAGGCTGAGCACACTGGTGTACTCAACCCCCAACACTGTTATGTCACGTTTTCGACTCCTCCTTGTTTCTTTCTCCCTTCTTCTGGGGGTTGTTTCGTCAACATCTGCGTCTTCTGTTTCCGCTGCGTGTGCTCGGCCCTATAAAGCGGTGAAGAACGATTCGTGGAGCCGCATTGCCGACAAGACAGGTGTGTCTGTTCAGGCTTTGCTGAAACAGAACAATGCCACCACGAAATCGATGATTCTTATTGGCGACACTCTGTGCTTGCCCAAAGGCACTACATGGAATCAACCGTCAACGTCATCGTCGGGACTTCGCAATCTGCCGGCTCCCTCGGTGAGGTATTCCACGAGGCAAGCCGCCGCCGTGATTCGTGAGGTGTTCCCCGACCATTTGGAAGACAAGGCCATCTCGTTAGCGAAGCGCGAAAGCAAGTTGACTGCCACTTCTTATACATGGTGTTGCGTGGGGCTGTTCCAAATTAATTGGTGGGCCCACAAACCCTGGCTGAAGACCATCGGGGTGACGAAAGCCAGTCAGTTATTGGATGCGCGGGTCAATGCCCGTGCGGCCTACACCATCTACAAACGTTCGGGTGGGTGGAGCCCGTGGGACCTGTAGATACACTCACAAGTCCAATAAATATGCGCTCGTAGCTTAATGGATAGAGCATCTGACTACGGATCAGAAGGTTGGGAGTTCAAGTCTCTCCGAGCGCGCCAATTAAAAATCCCCTCGCATGGCGAGGGGATTTTGTTTTTGGGTCACTTCACAATGGGGTCAATGGCAGCACTGTGCAACCTTTTGGAGATACGTCTAAGCACAGCACAGGCAGAAAGTCTGTCGCAATGACGGCAGTAATGGTCACTGCGACTTTGAAAGCAACAAAGGCCGGGCGCTATCGAGTCGTTGTTGTAGCCGGGTACGCCCCAGGTACGACCAAGGTCTGGAACGGTCCATTCCTCGCAGTGAAATAGCTAAGTCAACGTGGCTGGCCCAAGGATGGTGGAGGCACTGCCACCCGTGAGGGCAGCCCGAATTCTGTATTTGATACCGGGAGTGCCGTTAATGATTACCCCCGAGAACGCGCACTGACCATTTCCATTCGCTACCGCAGTGGTGTTCCCAGTGAGTGTTGCACCCGCAAGGGATCCGTTGTCGAACTCAGGCAAGAGCGTGAGAGCACATGTTCCAGACGCAGTGGATGCCCATTGATTTTGACTGTTGATAAGTCTGAACACGTATGGCTGAAGCTGCTGGCCATTTTGCCAAGGACCAAGTGAGCCCATGAACTGCAACGCAACAATGTTGGCCTGATTTGAATTCACTGTTGTGGTGGAACTTGTTGAGGAACTAGCAGTGGACTTCACAGTTGTGGTCGTTACCGCAGTTCCTGCCGCTGTTGTTGTGGTGACAACGGTGTTATTGGGGGTAGCAGATGTAGCCAGCGTTCGTTGTTCTTGGGGTGGAAGACCAGGCTTGGTGTCGGGCTGCACCAGTTCGGCAGGCACAGAAGGCTCCAGTTTGGTAATTGCAGATCCCGTTGCGGTGGAAGCCTTACCGTTCTGGAAAGTGACCGTCACTTGTGGTTTTTGTTCATTAATAACAACAGGTGTAGCAACTCCATCACCGGTAACGGTAAGAGAGTTGTTAGCCACAGTGATGTCTGCAGCACCACCTTTCACAGTTGTTGCAAGGTTGTCACTAGCAACAGAGACTTCCGCCGTGGCGGGAAGCGACACTTCTGACGGTGACACCATGATGGGTTGGCGTGAACCACGTGTCACCACGGACACAATTTTGTTTGCGCTTACTGCATACACGGTGGAAATGCTTGGAAGAGATAACTCAATATCGGTGTCATCGGTGTAGACCACATATTCGGCAACGGATGTAGATGCCGCAGTTCGCAGTGGTTTCACCGATGCGGTGGTGTCGGTTGATCCCGTCGGCGACACAACGCCCGTTGGTGTCTTTACAGACCAATCAAGCGATGCTGAGCGAATGACGAGAAAGTTTCCGAGCACACTGTTTGAGCCGGTCTCGAAGGGAGCATCCGCAGAGAGACGGTTCTCCATTGATGCAAGGTCGATGTCTCCTTTTCCTCCGGTCCAGACGTTCGGGTCATTGGCGGGATCTTGCCCAGAGAATGAAAACTCCCACGTTCCTGCTTTCAGATTAAAAAGCACATAGCGGTCTTGCCCAGGCCAATTGGTGTCGTAAATATGAACCTTGGCTGTGTCTTCGGTGGGGTACTCAACAGAAAGTGGCAAGACAGCGTGACCACCCTTGTCACTGTAGAGACCCATGGAGTAGGTGATTTTTTTCGAAACGAAAGATTCAGAGAGAGCAGCAACGATGTCATCTAGTGATTTCTTTGCCCATGAATCTGACTCTTTTTTTACGGAAGGAAAGAATTGAGTTGCAAATGCTCGAATGATTCCGTTTGTTGTGTCCGCCTGATTCTGAAGCTCAGATGTTTTTGGTGATGCACTTGTGGTGAAGCGATTGAGTGCTTGAACCACCATTCCTTCGCAGTGACCAGCTTGTCGACTTTGATTGACCATTTGTGCCCATGCTGCGGCTTCGCTGGTAGGAGCACACGGCACTGCAGAGCCGTTGGTGCACACACCGTCGCCAAACATGATGCGCAAGTCTTCGCCATCCATGATTTCAGGCGTATTGGCCGACCCAAAATTAGCGAAGGCAAAACTGTCTGTTTCTAGCGTTAGCCCCGATGCAGATGGAACACGACGTTGTTCATCTGAGGAATTGTTTGAGCCGCCACTTGAGCATGAGGTGAGAATGAGGGCAGAGATGGCACAGAAAACAACACGCCGAGAAACCATTTGGATAAAGGTAACGGACGAAGCCGATTCTGTCTCGTCGGTGAGAAAACTAGGCCGACTTTTCTAGAGCCTCTACTCCACGACAGAAGAGGTCCACTACGTTTGCGAGACCTTCATTCAGTGCGTAGGGCTCTGGGTGGCCATTGTCTTTCTCTAATACACAGAATCCATGAAGTGCACTGCGAAGAGACCGAGCACATTGTGCCTGTTGCGTCGATGTCAGGTGGTATCCGTCTAATGCGTGAGCCAGTTCTGCCACAACCTTGGCAAGCGATTCCTCAATCTCGACGTCGCCGGTGGAGGGAACGCGGTCGGTGGCCGAATACAAACCCGGATGTTGTTGCACAAAGAGCCGCCATGCGTGGGCCACTGCAGTGACGGCTTCCCGACGAGTGTGGCTGCTTTGGGCCTGATGCAGAGAATGAGCGAGAAACTCGCGAGCCCGAAGTGCCAATAACTTCAACAATTCCTCAATGCCGGTGACATGGCGATACAGGGCTGGTTGTTTTACACCTGCATCGTTTGCGATTCGTTGAAGTGACACCGCATCTATTCCGTATGTATCGGCAAGATCTGCAGCCATGTCAATGACAGTGGCACGGTTGAGGCGCTGTCGAACAGTTGTCATCTCTATACCTGATGGAAGAAACGAGAGATCCAACCAGCAAGACGCTGTTGGTGAAGGGGCTCACTCAAAGTTAAGCGCGCAGCATTGGCCTTTTCTTCACCAAACAATTGCAGGCGTGTTGCCAGCAAACTGTCGGCAAGTGCCGGAGAGAATTCAGGGTGCACCTGTAATGTCCAGGCACGGTCACCAATCAACATGCCGCCAATGGGGCAGTAGTCGGCGCGCGCCATCAAGCGAGCATCGCTGGGAAGTTGTTGTACTTGGTCTTGGTGACTTGCCGCAAGAACAACGTTGTCCGTGCTGTCCATCCATGGTTGTGCTTCAATAATTTCGTAGTACTTTGCACCAATTCCCCAGCCGTAGTCGGCTTTCTTTACTTCGGCACCCAAAGCCTGCGCCATTAATTGATGGCCGAAGCAGATTCCAACGTATGGAGTTTCTGTAGAGATGAGGTCTCGTAGGAATTGCTCAACGTCGCGTAACCATGCATGATCCTCGTACACGCTTAAACGGCTTGGAGAACACATCCAACCGTCTTGTTCGCGGACGGACTGAGGAAGTTGGCCCTCATCACATCGGTACGTGGTGAGTTCTATGTCGAGTGGCGCAAGAAGTTCGGAATACAACTCTGGGTAATCGCCACCAACGTGCAAACTGCCGGCATCAATGTGCCCGACAAGAAGAAGACCAATGTGCTTCATCGGAACGAGAACACCTTGGTTGGCCCGCCTTCAAGTGCAGGCAAGTAACCGCGTTCTCGAAGAATTGGCATAACACCTTCACCAAACCAGTACGCCTCTTCAAGGTGCGGGTAACCGGACATGATGAATGCGTCGATTCCTAGGTTGTGGTACTCGACAATACGGTCTGCAACTTCTTCATAACTTCCCACTAGTGCTGTGCCAACACCACCGCGCACAAGTCCAATACCTGCCCACACGTTGGGGTGAATCTCTAACTTGTCAAGATCTCCGCCATGTAGATCAAACTGGCGACGCTGACCAACAGATTGAGTCTTTAAGAAGTCTTCTCTAGCGGTCGCAATTGCATCGGGAGACATTGACGACAATATTCCGTTCGCAACAGACCATGCTTCTTCACTGGTAGGACGAGCAATGGTGTGAAAACGAATGCCAAAGCGCACTCTGCGGCCGTGTGCTGCTGCTTTTGCAGCAACGCGTTCGTGGCGTTCCTTAATTGCCTCAGGTGTCTCACCCCACGATAAATACAGGTCTACGTTTTCTGCAGCGACATTTTCGGCTGCATCACTTGCTCCACCAAAGTAAATAGGCGGAACTGGGTTTGGAATCTCGCGAGTTGTTGCGTTCTCTACTTCAAAGAATTTTCCTTTGAATGTGAACGGCTCACCGCTCCACGCGCCACGCATGACTTTTACAAACTCACCTGTGCGTTCGTAACGAGTTTCTTTGTCTTCTGATACACCGAAACGAAGAAGTTCTGTTTGTTCAGCACCCGTCACGATGTTGACAAGGCAACGACCGTTTGACATGCGTTGCATGGTGCTTGCCATTTGGGCAGCCAAGGTTGGTGTCAGCAATGCGGGGCGGAACGCCACCAAGAACTTGATGCGTGATGTGAGCGGAATAATGGATGATGTTGCCAGCCATGCATCTTCACAGCCGGTGCCGCATGGGGTAAGAAGGGCTTCAAAACCTAGGTTTTCACACGCTGTTGCTACTTGAGCCAAGTACTCGTGGCTGGGGGCGCGATTAACGGAGTTCTCGTCTGGGAGAACATCACGAGAGTCTCCGCCAGTGGGAAGGAACCAATTCATTTCAATCATGTGCATGTCCTTTTGATTAGAAGTCGAGTGGGATGAGTCGAATAGTGGCGAGCGATGTTCCCATGACGAGTAGCCATGAGAAAACACCTAAGAGCAATGGTCGTGCTCCAAGAATGCGTAACTTGCTGAATTTCACACTTGCGCCAAGCCCTACTAACGCAAGAGCAAGGAGAATCTTTTCGATGTTCTTTGACCACGACAGAACATCGGCAGACAGTACATCAGTAGTGCGAACACACACCATGACAAGAAACAAAACAATAAACATTGGCAGGGGAGAGACACGTTGTTCGTGTGAGTGCGGTTCTTGTTTTGCACTGACACGTCGGTGGTTGTATGCATACATTGCAACAAGGGGCGCAAGCAGCATGACGCGTGTCAGTTTCACAATGACCGCGCCCTTCAAAGATTCTGGTGAATACGCGGTTGATGTTGCCACCACTTGTGCAACGTCGTGTACAGCAGAACCGGCCCATAGTCCGAATCTCACATTTCCCATGTCGAAGAGATGGCCAATGATGGGGAGCATGAAAATGCTGACGGATCCGAAGAGGGTGACAAGTGCAATGGCGTATGTTGCGTCTTCTTCGTCGCCATCAACTGCGCCTGTCATTGCACTGACCGCAGACACACCACAGATGGAGTATCCCGTGGCAGTGAGGAGACCAAGACCCGGCGAGACACGAAGCCATTGGGCGATGAATTGTGTTCCGAAAAATGTGATGGCAACAACTGCGATGACTGCAACAAACCCTTTTCCACCTAGGTGGGCAACTTCGCGCAGTGACAACTGCAGTCCAAGCAACACAATTCCTGCGCGCAGAAGATGACGTGATGCAAACTTCAAACCTGCATCGGTGTAAGTGGGAAGAAGACCTGAGTTGCCCAGCAGAACACCGAGAACCAGAGAGACAGTCAGCGCTGACACGCCCGATGCCAGTTCATGAACTGCGAACCCGACCGCCACGGCAACCCCGGCCACGGCAAGCCCTGGCAACATGGCACCAGTGCGTGAAGGCATCCCCCGAAGCGACAGCATGTTAGACACTCTAACTATTGAATGCCGCCATGGCGCTATTTGCTGAAATCCTTGTCCCGCAGGGGCTGGCGGGCTGTGCGCCGTAGGGTTGACGCCGTGAAGCTGTCCGTAACCGCCCGCAGATTTGCCGTGTACGTGGCGCTCTGCACGGTTGCCTTGGCACAACCCTTACTTCAGTTGTACTCCCAGAACGTGGCCATCTTTGCGGCTGCCAATTACGAAGGCGCCATTGTGGTGTGGTTCGCCCTGGTGGTTCTGGTGGTGCCCCCACTTTTTCTCATTGCGTTCGACGCCCTGGCTCAGGCAGTGGTTCCGCGCTTCCACAATCAGGTGCATTACGCATTGGTCTTTGTGGGCCTGTGGGCAGTTGTCTCGGTGATTGCCCGATCCGTTTCGTTCGGGCCATGGATTCTTGATGCAGCGTTCACTGCAGCAATTGCCGCCGGGTTACTCACGGCCTTCCTGCGTTTTTCTGTCATTCAAAGTTGGATTGCTTTGCTGTCGCCACTGGCTCTTGTGGTGGCGATGGTGTTTGGCGTGTCTGCCAAGTCGGTTATTGCGCCACCTGAAGCAGAAGTACTCAACATCAAGTCATCATCAACGCCAGACACCGCTGGTCCAGGAACATTGAAAGAACAAGTGAGTGTTCTATGGATTGTTCTGGATGAGGCTCCCTTGTTTCCACTTCTCACCACGCAAGGCGAGGTGAACGCAGAACGTTTTCCTGGGTTTGCAGAACTTGCTGCAACATCAACGTGGTATCGAAACGTTATTGCAACATCACAAACAACTACAGACGCAGTGCCAGCCATGTTGACGGGAAAATTTCCAAGGTCTGGTGTTGGTCCAGTTCTTGCGAATCATCCAAAGAATTTGTTCACACTTATGAACGGCCATCTTTCAATGGATGCACATGAAGTAGTGACTGCGCTTTGTCCCAAAAAAGTGTGTTCGAAGGTATCGGTGACTGGTGGCGAACACATAGCGAACCCCACCGGAGACGTGAGTAACACCACAAGCACCTCCATTGCACAAGAAGACATAGTGACAACTAAGCCCCGAACGCCTTTTTCATCATTTTTGAAAGATGCATTTGTTGTGGTGGGTCACAAGATTCTTCCTGAAGGTTTACGTGAAAAACTTCCTGCCATTGATGAAGGATGGGGAGGTTTTGGAAACGCAGACAATGTTGAAGATGTTGAAGAGTCGGTAGACACCACTATTCCCACTGGGCCTACCACAACACTTCCACTCACAGAAGAAGTTCAAGAACGCGCCAACAACACAACAGTGACGGAGTGGGAAGACGGTGGCCCACAAACACAAATTCCTGTTGTTGAAGGCATTATTTCTCGTGCCGCACGTGCAGACCGACCAACTCTTCACTTTGCGCACGCACTAATTCCACATAGACCATGGGTGCTAGCACCCGATATGCGTGCCGGAGTTCAGTTGCCGTTAGACAAGCGCCCCATTGAACTTATAGATGGCCGCCGTGATCGCTTACAAGTTCATCTCAGTCAATACGCCGCGACCGATTCTGTTATTTCACAGATGCTGAGCACCATGAAGAAATCGGCAAATTGGAATCGCACCATGATCATTGTTACTGCAGATCATGGCATCACTTTTCAAGAAGGTCAGAGCCACAGAAAAGAAGTGAATGTGAACAGCCCAGGCACATTGGAAGATTTGTACCGTGTTCCGTTGTTCATTAAGTATCCCGACCAAACTGGCCCCGTTGTCTCTGATTGCACTGCATCACCTATAGATCTTCTGGCAACGGTGAGTGCTGCTACGGGAATTGATGCCGGTTGGGAAACAGATGGCGCCGACCTTCGCACTGCATGCCCACGCCGAACATCTCGCACCGTCATTTGGCCAGATGGTTCCCACGCAATGTCTACGACATTTGCAGCTGTGATGAAGCGAGTGGAGTATTACAACGCGTGGATTAACGCGAATGGAAACGTAGACGACATTTATCGCGGAGGATTAAGCGGGTCGCTTGTGGGCACACAAGTACCAGTTACTGCTGCAACAGAGTCTGGGTTGCGTTGGAGTCTGAAAGAAGAAAGTACATATCAGACCGCTGGAACAGGTCGATTTGCACCAGTGGTAACGCGCTCACGGGGCACGCTGTCTGCAACACGAACATTCTCTCTACAGGAAGAAGCTTTGTTGGTACTTGATGGAGTGGTGTTTGGAGTTGTGTCTGAGTTGGCGGGACTAAAGAAGGGCACAAGCACAGAGTTCACTTCTATTCCCATGTCTCGTTTGCACACACCGGGTAAACACACCGTTGAGTTGTGGGTGGCAAATTGGGCCGACCCCGCAGCACCAGTGCTACAGCGTGTAGTGAAGTAACGCGGAGTTACTGCTGCGACGTAAGCCCAGCAAGTGCAATTGCCTCGTTCAAGGTACTGGCACGTTTTACTTTGATGCCAACATTGATGTCGGGTGCACTGGCAGGAACAATTGCCTGCATGAAACCAAGTCGTGCTGCTTCGTTGAGGCGTTGACCAAGATGACCTACTTGGCGAACTTCTCCGGCAAGCCCAACCTCACCCATAACAACAAGATCTGCAGGGAGCGGAATGTTGCTAATGGCCGAGACCAATGCAAGACATAAGCCAAGGTCTGCGGCAGGCTCACCAAGTTTGACGCCACCCACAACAGATGCATACACCTCGTGACCCGCAAGGCTGATGCGTGCGCGACGTTCTAAAACTGCAAGCAACATAGACAAACGACCAGAGTCGACGCCCTGTGCGCTTCGCCGTGCAGGAACCGCGGAGTTAACGTCATTGGTAAGGGTTTGTAGTTCGACCAGAAGCGGACGTTGGCCTTCAATGGTGGGAACAACAACAGAACCAGGAACGCCTGTGCGACGGTCTGTGAGGAATAGTTGACTTGCGTCGGGAACACCGGATAATCCGGTTTCGGTCATTTCAAACAATCCAAGTTCGTTGGTGGGGCCGAAGCGGTGCTTTGCGGCGCGTAATAGACGCAGTGCGTTGTGGCGCTCGCCTTCGAATGACAGAACGGTGTCGACAACATGTTCGAGTACACGTGGGCCAGCGAGACCGCCCTCTTTGGTGACATGACCGACTATGACAATGCTGACATTGCGACGCTTTGCTTCTTGCACTAACCGATGTGCACAGCCGCGAACTTGTACGACAGACCCAGGTGCAGAAGAGAGGTCGGGGTCGACAACAGTTTGGATGGAGTCGATAACTACAAGCGATGGCGCAATTTTGTCTATGGCCGCGACGATGTTGGGTAGCGACATTTCTGGCAACAACCACAGCTGTTCACTGACTGCACCAAGGCGGTCGGCGCGAAGACGAACTTGCTGTGCGCTTTCTTCGGCGGTGACGTACAGCGTTGGGCCAGTGGTATTGGCTAACAGTTGCAACAGCAGAGTGCTTTTTCCGATGCCAGGTTCTCCACCTAACAACGTGACGGACCCTGGGACCAAACCGCCACCAAGTACGCGATCGAGTTCACCAATTCCGGTGGAGAGTGGATTGCTGAGTTGTGTGTCTACGTTGCCAATGGGCGTGGCTTCACCAGGAGGAACCAGTGCTAGGCCGGCAGCAAGGGTGACAAGAGAATCTTCGGGGCCTTCAACGTCTTCAACCAAAGAGTTCCACGCGCCGCACGCCAAACACTTTCCGGACCACTTGGGGAAAGAGGCTCCGCATTCGGAGCAACGATGAACGAGCTTTAGTTTTGCCACGACGGTGACATTACAAGCGGGGTGTGCGCTGGCGACGATTGCGCGCGTTGAACACCAATAACAACAAAATGGCAGTTCCTGCTATCCACAACACCAGCAATGCCAGAAGAAGAGTGCGAGCAACGCGAGAGATGCTGGAGCCCACCGCAACGTGAGTAGAAGTTGTAGCCACGTCTACTTTGGAGCCATCCATAGGAATGCGCCACGTGATGGTTCCGTTGTCTTGAAGACCAGTAGTGGCGTCGATACTGCCGGGAAGTTGTGCTGTGAAGGTGACACTGACTGCGTCGCCAAGATCGAGACCTGCATCGGATACTTCGGCGGCATACGGCGAAACCCCCAGCAAGTCGAGTGCACCGTCGTCAATAAAACTATTGAGGCCGCCCGTTACTTCTAACTTGCCTGCAAGTGTCCACGTGCTGTTTGTGTCTTTCCCGGTTCGGGTGACCAGCATGTCGTGAAGTGGTCCACGGCTTTCGCTGACTTGGGCCAAGATGGCCGTTGCAGCCTCTGGTGTAGAGAACGAATGCGTGAGTTCAATGGAGAGGCCACCAGTTTTTGTCTTGGTGGGACCCTCTACTTTCCAGCCAGCCTTTTCAAGGTCGTCGGTGCGAATGTCTTGTGCAAGAGATGGCGCTTTGGCCACAACATTTTTGTCTGCAGTGACAATAACCGTGACAGAACCTGAACCGTTTGGGTTCACCTTCAATGACACAGTTTGGTCAACACGGCATGACGACAGAAGAACAACTGCGCAGGCAGCAACGGCAACTCGTGAAAGTGTGGTTCGCAGTGAAGTCACAAAGACTGTTTAGTCGGTGGAGTCGGCGTCGCCCACAAGCGGTGGTTCGCTAGGCGCAACAAAACCTTCTACGGCACGGAACACAATGTGCTTCTTGCCTGGGTTTTCTGGGTCGTCCTCGGCATCGACAACGATGATTTGGCCAGCGTTGAACTGCTTGTAGAGGATTTTTTCCGAGAGCGCGTCTTCAACATGGCGCTGAATGGCGCGACGAAGCGGACGAGCACCCAACTGCGGGTCGTAACCAACAGTGGCGAGGAATTCCTTGGCGCCTTGAGTGAGCTCAATTCCAAGACCTTGCGACTCGAGTTGTGTTGCGAGGCGCTTGGTCATGAGATCGACCATCTGCAGAATTTCTGGCATGCCGTGCTCGTGGAAGACGATTGTTTCGTCGACACGGTTCAAGAACTCTGGACGGAAGTGAGCCTTCAGTGCGTCGGTGACCTTGTCTTTCATACGTGCATATGACATGGCTTGGTCGCCAGTATTGAAGCCAACGTTTGCCTTGCGCAAATCTTGCGTACCCAAGTTTGACGTCATGATGAGAACGGTATTGCGGAAGTCAACGCTGCGTCCTTGGCTGTCGGTGAGACGACCTTCTTCAAGAATTTGAAGCAACGTGTTGAACACGTCGGGGTGCGCTTTTTCAATTTCGTCAAACAACACTACGGAGAATGGCTTACGACGTACTGCCTCGGTGAGCTGGCCGCCTTCTTCGTATCCGACGTATCCGGGAGGGGAACCCACCAAACGGCTGACGGTGTGCTTTTCCATGTATTCAGACATGTCGAGCGTGATAAGAGCTTGCTCGTCGCCAAACAAGAATTCAGCGAGAGTCTTTGCAAGTTCTGTTTTACCAACACCGGTTGGTCCGAGGAAGATGAATGATCCGCTTGGACGACGTGGGTCTTTCAGACCGGCACGTGTACGACGAATACTTTGTGAGACTGCCTTGACTGCGTCTTCTTGACCGATGTAGCGCTTGCGCAGTTCGGTTTCCATATTGAGAAGTTTTTGGGTTTCTTCTTCGGTGAGTTTGTACACCGGAATACCTGTCCAAATGCTGAGAACTTCAGCAATTGCTTCTTCATCTACTTCGTCGAACAGGTTGATTCCCTGAGCCTTAATGTCTGCTTCTTTTGCAGACTTTTCTTCAAGAAGTTGACGTTCTTGGTCGCGCAAACGACCTGCGTCTTCAAAGCGCTGCTCTTCAATTGCCTTTTTCTTAGCGTCTTGAACTTCGGAGATCTTGGTTTCAAGTTCTTTCAAGTCGGGAGGTGTTTGCATGCGCTTAATGCGCAGACGTGAACCTGCTTCGTCGATGAGGTCGATGGCCTTGTCGGGAAGATGACGGTCGGAGATGTAACGGTCTGCCAAGTTGGCAGCAGCAACGATTGCTTGGTCTGTGATGGTGACGCGGTGGTGCGTTTCGTACTTGTCGCGGACACCTTTCAGAATTTCAATGGTGTGAGCAACAGTTGGCTCTTCCACTTTTACGGGCTGGAAACGACGTTCGAGTGCGGGATCTTTTTCAAGATGCTTGCGGTATTCGTCTGTTGTTGTTGCGCCAATTGTTTGCAGTTCTCCGCGAGCCAACATTGGCTTCAAGATGCTTGCAGCATCGATTGCGCCTTCTGCAGCACCAGCACCAACAAGAGTGTGGATTTCGTCGATGAACAACACGATGTCGCCGCGTGTCTTGATTTCTTTCAAGACTTTCTTCAGACGCTCTTCGAAGTCTCCGCGATAACGCGAACCTGCAACAAGTGCACCAAGGTCGAGTGTGTAGAGCTGCTTGTCTTTCAGCGTTTCGGGAATGTCGCCGGACACGATGCGTTGTGCAAGACCTTCGACTACTGCTGTTTTACCAACACCAGGTTCACCGATGAGAACAGGGTTGTTCTTGGTGCGGCGAGAAAGTATTTGCATGACGCGCTCTAGTTCGCGCTGACGACCAATAACTGGGTCGAGCTTCTTGTCACGAGCGAGTTGAGTGAGGTTGCGACCGAACTGATCGAGAATTTGGCTTCCGCCCTTTTCGCCAGACTCTTCTTTTGATCCGCTAGGGGCGGCTCCGGAACTTGGTGCGTCACCCTTTGATGCGGGGCCTTGGTACCCAGAGAGCAACTGAATAACTTGCTGGCGAACTTTTCCGAGGTCGGCGCCCAACTTGACAAGAACCTGAGTGGCAACGCCTTCACCTTCACGAAGGAGACCCAACAGAATGTGCTCGGTGCCGATGTAGTTGTGACCAAGTTGCAGCGCTTCGCGAAGCGACAGTTCGAGAACTTTCTTTGCACGTGGAGTGAAGGGAATGTGACCAGAAGGGGACGAGCCGCCTTGACCAATGATTTCTTCAACTTGTGCGCGTACTGCTTCGAGAGAGATAGACAGCGACTCGAGTGCCTTGGCGGCAACGCCTTCACCTTCGTGGATGAGACCAAGAAGGATGTGCTCTGTGCCGATATATGAATGGTTGAGGAGACGTGCCTCTTCTTGGGCAAGTACGACAACCCTGCGGGCTCTGTCTGTGAAGCGTTCGAACAATGGGACCACCCCGTTTTGAATCGGTGGATACTGGTGTGAAGTGTATCGGTGGGAGAGGCAGGACCCCCGCAGACCCCTAACCTGTGGATTGTGACAGTTTCTCCGCTGCTCGGCCTGCCGACAATGGACTCAGACCGCCGGCGGGTTGAAGATGCCCTGCTGGCTTCTGTGCGTACACCCGATGCATACCTCACCGAAATTGCATCTCACCTCATTTCTGCAGGTGGAAAGCGACTTCGACCCGTTTTCACCATCGTTGCGTCTCAAGTAGGTACAGATGGTCCTGCATCTGAAGACGCCATTGCAGGTGGAATTTCGTGCGAATTGGTGCATTTGGGATCTCTGTATCACGACGACGTGATGGACGAATCCACAACTCGTCGCGGAGTAGACACCGTGAACGCAAAGTGGGGAAACCTTCAAGCAATTCTGGCTGGTGACTTTTTGTTGGCTAAGGCGTCAGAAATTGCTGCTGGTCTGGGCACCGAAGTTGCGGCGCTTCTTGCGCGCACAATTGGTCAGTTGTGCGAGGGACAAATTCTTGAACTTCGCCACACCTACAACGTGGCCCGTCCCGTCGATGCGTATTTGTCATCTATCAACGGAAAAACAGCGTCGTTGTATTCAACGGCCGCGCGAATTGGTGGTTTGGTGGCAGGTCATCCTCGCCCCGTCATCGATGCTCTGACGGCGTACGGAACTGCGTACGGAATGGTGTTTCAAATTGTCGACGACGTTCTTGATCTCACTGCTACAGATGAACAATTGGGCAAGCCCGCAGGTCACGATATGGAAGAAGGCGTGTACACACTTCCGGTGTTACACACACTTGCCGCCGGCGGTGCTGCAGCGAGCGAACTGAACGCCATCTTGGGCAAGCCACTGAACCCAGTAGAGCGTGAAAAGGTTCTTGAGATTGTTCGTTCAAACGGTGGTGTACAAACCGCTATTGAACAAGCCAAATCATTTGTTAACGATGCTGAAGCCGCATGCGACGCTTTGCCAGCTAGTGCAACTACCTCAGCAATGAGAGAGGCCACGGCTGCGTTACTTGCAACCGTGGCCTAACCCAACGTTTCAGTTGTGCGCTAGCGCGCGCTACCCGTTACGGGAAGATGTAGACCTCGACGCGGCGGTTCTTCGCCTGCGCTGCTTCGGTCTTTGCTGTCTTCTCGGGTTGGGTGTACGACATTGCAACAATTTCAATTGTTGCCTTCACGCCAGCCTTGATAAGAGCTGCCTTCACTGCATTCGCACGGTTACGTGAAATTGCAAAGCTGTATTTAGAAACATCGCCAAGTGCAGCGGAGTGTCCAATAACAACCACTCGCTTGGCCGTTTTTGCGGCTTCAGCAAGTTCTGCAACTTGTGCCAGTGCATTCTTCGACAAACGAACACTTGCTTGACGGAAGTAGATGGGCTCGTCTGTGGTGAGAGTTGTGCCTTCTTCTACTTCTGTCTTCTTCACAATTGTGGTCATTGTGCGAATGACTTTCTTTGTGTCTTCGTCGATAATTCGAATTACACAACGACCTGGATTAACCATCAATACAGAAGTAGTGAGGGCAACACAGATACGTGGAGTGTTGGTACGAATGTCAAGGTCTTTTGCTTGCTTTGCTGTGAGAACAGTGAGCGCGCTGTCTGTTTGAGTAGCGGCTGGCAAACGGGTGGAGTACACCTTCTTGTCAACACGACCAGCAGCTGAACCGCCACCAATAACACCAGCTCCGTCACCACCGCTGGTAACGCCTTGAGCTGCATCCCACACGGTGTACTTAACGCCAGCAGTCTGTGAGCCAATGGCTTTTGTCAAGATGACGCTTGCATGTTGGCCCTTTGCGTTGATGAATGACACGCTTGTTCCACCAGAGTTGCACTCAGTCTGGAACTGCGTGGTCACGCCTTCACCCAAGCCGTTTGTGCCGTATGACGTGACAAGTCCTTCTTCTACTGTCATGTAGTACGGGTACGCCGTGGACTCGTAGTTGATTGGTGACGCGTTACAAATAAACGAAGTGGGACTTGTTGTAGTGGAAGAGAAGCCAGAGAACAAGAAGCCCTTGGCCGTAGTTGCAATACCCAAGATGCTGTAACGCATATTCACGCTTGTTCCGTTTATTTCCACTTTTGATGGCAAGCCGGTCAGTGTCTTCAGACCATTTGTGCCATTGGTGGTGTCCAGTTCACCCTTGGTGTTGAGACGCAACAGCGAGTAAGTAGGTGTTTGACCAGTACCAGAAGTGGTGATGGTATTCCATCGTCCGTTGGAGTCGATGACCCAGCGACCAGGCCCCATTTGGCTACTGAAGTTTGCTGTTGCAAGGATCGAGCCGTCGGCCTTCAACGAGACCAAACCAGAACCTGTGTACGTAGGGATGCCGCTTGTGCTACAGCCGTTATATGTTTCGTTCTGGTTGCCACCTGGTCGGGAAGTCTGACGCGAATACGTCTGTTTCCAGATCAATGTGAAGATTTTCGGAGATGAGTTTGATGTAATCGACGTATCTACCGATCCCATTGGCCATGCATATCCACACTGAGTGGGGTCGTCGAAAGTCTTCAGAACTCCATTGGTTCCCCATGTGTTGTCGAGAACAAAACTTGAACCAGAGGCTTTGACAGCAAACAGAGCTTCGGTGCGGTATTCAGTCGAAGAGTTACCGGTGCTCGAATAGTACTGACATGACAGCGGCAGAATCACAGATCCATCGCCGCGAATAAAGGCATTAAACGAACTAGATGATGTGCTGCTAAAAGCCAGACCTTGATATGTGGCGCCAAAGGTATCGGTACACATCGATCCATAAAAGTTTGTTGCGTTGTACGCAGCAAAGGTTTGGGTTGGGTCGTCGTTGGCTTGGAAGTATCGGAAGAAACTACGGGTAGCAGGAGCGGCACCAGTTGTTAGGTTGCCAATGGCGACGGAACCAATATCGGTCGAGCGAGCGTTCATTCCAGAGCCAGCGGAAACGTTCTTTGTGTATGACACAACGTATGTATTCGCGGTTTCATTAACCGTCAAGTTTTCGAGGCGATAACAGTTCCACGAGTTATTTTGGTTTTGCATGCATGTTGAGTTGCTTGCAGTGGGGTATTCAAATGCATCGCCAAGATCTACAGGCTTAAACGATGTATCTACGGTGAGATCTTCTTTGATTTTCCACAGGTGAATATTGGCTCCTGCGGTGGATGCATCGATGCCGGCCACCAAGAACGAGTTGGTCTTGTTGAGGCGAACAATTCGCAAGATGGTGGCATTTGGTACCGCAGTGGGTGCAATTGCTGCCACTGTTTTCACTGTGGCTTTACCGCTGGTGTTTGCGGATGCTCCAGTGGCTGTGAGCGTCAGACCAGAGATGGCAACTGCCGCTGAGATGAATATGGATGAAAGACGACGCACGCAGAACTCCTGTGGCTGGTCAAGTGGTTGAACTGTCCGTCTATGACGGGACTGTTAGATAGTAGACCATAAGTCGGGGTTTTTAGACCAAAACTCCAATAGAACTAGGAGAAAGCGGTCACTAAGTAGGTGGCTGCGGATAAGCCACTCAGGGCCGCGCCTTCCATTTTGGGGCCTGCGAATACATCGCCTGCCAAAACAACCAGACCGCCTGGGGCTGCCCAATAGGGATGTGGCCACGATTTCTGGGGAGTTGCAAAACGCCACTTCTTTGGCTGGCTCTCCACAACCTTGGCCTGGCCGAACCACGTGCGAGCAGCGTCGAGCAGGAGAGAGTGGATGGTCTCTATGTCATCCTCAAAGTGCTGAAGGCTCCATTCCGGATTCGCGTGGAATGTGAGGGCAGGGGCTTGGCTAATTCCTTTGGCCGAATTGTCGCCAATGAAGCTGAACACATCGTCGGGGAACTGAAGTCCACCGGGAGACGGAACGTTGTGGTGTGGAGAATCGAGGACTGCCAGAAGACCCAACGTGCGGTCGTAATCAATGGTGCGCAACTCGGCGGGCATTTCAATTCCTGCACCGAACAGAAGAGAAAACGATTGCGGTAACGGTGCGGTGAGAAGCACGGCATCACAGGTGTGTTTGATGCCGTCATCTGTAACTACCGTGACGTCGTAGTCACTGCATTCCAGTGAGAACACCAACTTCTCTAAACGAACATCGAGACCTTCTGCAAGATGTTTTGCAATGCCCGACATTCCGCGTGAACCCACATAGCGCGGATGACCATCTTCGTTAGCAAAACCTTTGCACCATTCATGTGCCACTCCGGCTGCCACCCACCTATCAACGTGCGCTGCAAATTCATTTGTTCGAACCGTGAAAAATTGTGCGCCGTGATCGAGTGTTGCTGCATCAATTCGTCGTGTCGCCAGACGACCACCAACACCGCGACCTTTGTCGAAGACAGTGACTTGATGACCAGATGCAACAAGTTGGCGCGCTGCCATGAGGCCCGATAAACCTGCGCCAACAACAATGACGCGCATCAGACGTTCACTGCTGCTGCGCCATGCGGAACAAAGACTCTCTCTGCACGTTTCAGAAAGTCGAGCAACACTCGATTGAACGTTGTTGCATGTTCAATGTGCAGACCATGTGCACCGCCACTGATGATGACAAGTTCTGCTGTGGGAATTCGCGAGGCGATCTCTTCGGCATCGCCACGTGGGGTGAGGATGTCTTGATTACCCACAACAACCATTGTGGGGCACGCAATGTTTTCTAATTCGCTCGTGAGTTCGTAGCCCTCAGTTGCCAAGATGGCTTTAATTTGCGACACAAATGCACCGGCGGGATTAAACAACTGCAATGGCCCCATCCATCCGAGTGCGGGTAAGAGGCGTCGAAATGATCGCGGACCAATCATCCACCGTGCAGCTTCTTTTCCTACTGCGCCCATGCCATCTGTTGCAGCAGTGGCAGCCCAACTTTGCAACAACTCTTCACGCCATTCGTGGTTTCTGCATGCGGTTGCAACGAGTGTGAGTGAACGAACTCTGTTGGGATGTTTTAGCGCGATGATTTGACTGATAGCGCCACCCATAGACAAGCCAACGATGTGTGCAGATTCAATTCCGGCAGCATCGAGAACAGCAATTGCATCTTCCGCCATTTGTTCCAAGTTGTATGTGCCGTCTGGCTTATCGCTTTTGCCGGCACCACGATTGTCGAATGCAATGGTGCGGTGTCGTAATGCCAATGCAGCCCGTTGCAGGTTCCACGAGTTCTTTTCTGCACCAAGACCCTGCACTAAAAGAACTGGTGCGCGCTTGGTGAGTCCTGTGATTTCGTAATGAATACGGACTCCGTCATTAGCAACTGCGAAGGGCATTACGCCACCTGTCGTTTCGCTGGAATTCGTTCAACGCTGGGCCACTCGTACAGCCAACGCACAACTTCAGTGGTGGAGTGGCGTGGCGCAAAACGCAACAAGTGTGCGGCTTCGTTTGATGCAGCAAGTCGACCGTGCTGAATTAGGTCGGCTACATGGTCCGGCATGGGTGCACCAGCGAAGGCAGCCGTGTTCTTTGCCAACCACCAACCGGGACCGAATGAGGGGAGAGGGACACGCTTACCTAACGATGTTGCGCGCAACATGCTGATAGCACCATTAGCCACAATGTTCACAACACCGTCAGCATTACGTTCTGCACCTTGCATGAACGCTGTTGCTGCGTCGTGATCTTCCACCACACAGAAGATGGGATTACCAATTCCGTAATACGGAACGGCTGGCAAACGAAGAATGCGACCGAGTGGGCTAGGAACATGCGCACCAAGAACAGGCGCAAGTCGCAACGTACACACATTTACACCACGCGCGGTGCGAAGTTCAGTTGCTTGATCTTCAATCACTTTGCACATGTGACCGTATGTGGTGTTGGGATTAATGGGAGATGATTCCACCGCGATGTCTGGTGAGTAGGAACCAGGACCATAAATTTCAATACCGCTGCGCACCACAACTGTTTCCAGTGCTTCCACTTCATGTGCGGCATCGAAAACAGCTTTCGCTACAAGTTCTGTGCACTCTTCTGCTTGTGTCGTTGCCAAACGTGCATGCGGTTCCCACACACCAACGTGCAACAACACATGTGGATTGAATGTGTGAATTAACTCTGCAATGCGGTCGTGTTCGGTGGGATCAACGCGATGAAACTCTGCGCGAGTCAAATGACGACGCGGCGGGTCTACATCGAAACCCATAATGTCTCCGGCCCATTCGGTACGTTCCACCATGGACGCGACAAGTGATCCAAGTTCGCCACCCATTCCGGTGACTAGAACGCGACGGCCTTTCATACTGACACCAGTGTGGCAGTAATCACCGCAGAGTGTGAACGTTAAGAATAAGTTCGCGTGCCCACGTGTCGAGCTGACGTCCACCAATACGTTCAGTGATGATGATTGCTTGTGATGGGTCGTCCACCATGCCACTCCAGCGGATGTATCCGCCAATGATTCCTAGCAAGCGGTCGCCCACTTCTTCAGCGTGCATCATTAACTTCATATTGCGTCCAAGAAGGTCGTGCAGTTCTTTGTAGAACGCACGAAGGAATGCATCGGTGTCGTCTGCGCCACTTAATGGGCGATGCCGATACGGCATGTTCAATTCTTCGTATGCATGAAGATTGTGTGGTGCGGCAATAATGGAAATGACAAGGTCGAAATGGTTTTCGCGCAGCCAGATAATTTCTTCTTGGCGACGAACACGGCGGTGATTCTCGCCGTATCCACCAGGGCGTTCGCAAATGGCGAGGCGGTCCTTAATGACCCACGTGAAGTTTCGGGGAGTAATTCCCAATGCCCATTTTCCGCGAAGCTTCGGGGGCATTCGGTTCTCCTTGTGTCTCGACCAATACAGGTAGGCGTATTTGCGCCGCAGGAGAAACTACCCCAGGTTGTGCAGGGTGAGCCTCTGTTTGCTCCGACGAATTTGGCGGTTTTCTCCAATGTCACAGGCCAAAACCTCGCCGCGGGCCACGGAAAGCACCCGTTCCAATGTGGCAAGGTCTGGTGGATAGGGGTCTGACAGCCATTTTCGAAGCGCCCGATAGGCCAGGGGGGTGGGGGCGTTGGCGAGAGCCTTTGCGTCGGTGGGGTCAATGGCCTCGGCCAATTGGTCCAGCAAGTCGTTGTCGGCACGAAGTAGGTCGGCTGTACGGGACAGCAGGGGAACAGGGTCCCGGTTCGACATGTCTGCCATGAGGGGGAGCAATTCGTGGCGAACTCTGTTGCGCAGGAAACGAGGGTCAGTATTAGTGGAGTCCTGAACAGGTTCAACTCCGAAGGCTGCACAAACGGCAACGGTGTCGGCGCGACGTAGCGCCAACAATGGCCGAGTGTGTCCGGGTCGCATTGCAGACAGTCCGGAACTTGATGCACCACGTAACTGATTAATAAGGACAGTCTCGGCTTGATCGTCGGAAGTGTGGCCTGTCATGCACCCAGGTGGAAGAACGGAATATCTTGCGTCGCGTGCACGTGCTTCAAGATTGGGGCCATCGTCCACCGTGATGGTGTGAACAACGACGGCGATTCCCCGCGGTTCAGCAACGGCATTCACAACGTTCACATCGAGAGCTGAGTCGGTGCGCAATTGATGGTTGACGTGATGCGCGGTGACGATTAAGCCGTGTTCATGTGCAAGAAGTAGAAGCGCAAGTGAGTCGGCACCACCAGAAACTGCGCAGTTGACAGTTGTTCCTGCAACGGGGAAAGCACACGCATTCAGAATGCGGTGAAGAGAAAAGGAGGCGTCCATGCGTGGATGCGCCGAATAGAGAAGTGGCTTATTTCTTCTTCTGTATTTGACGCTGGCGACGGTTGGGGTAGCGGCTTGCGCTGACCTTGGTGATGTAACCAACGACGCCCTGAAGAACTGCGCCGATACCTGCGAGAAGAAGGACAAGGCCTACCCAGTAGTGCCATACATACGCTGCGAACATGGGAATAAGCGTAGCCAGTGCCACCTGAAAGTGGGGCACTGCTGGGCCTAGGAGTTGGGACCCTGGTCTGAATCGTCGGTGGGGTCGTCACCCATGACCTCGTCGCCGAAGCATTCCTTCAGGCGATCGAGGAATCCGTCTGACAGTTCGTCTCGCTGAGCCTTTTCGCGGATTGATTGGCGAAGAACAGCATGGAATTCATAGGCCTCTTGGCAGTCGGTGCACCCTTTGAGATGTCCGAGAATTTCTTCTACACGATCGGCAGAAAGCTCTTCATCGAGGTATCGATGCAGTTCGTTCAGTGTCTCTTGACAGTCGGCCATGTGATTAATCCTGTGGTGAGAGCAGGGACTCGTCGACGAGCCCGCGTTCCTTTGCGTATGCGTACAACAACTTCTGCATCATTTTTCTTCCCCGATGCAGGCGGGACATGACCGTACCGATGGGTACGTCCAGCATTTCGGCTATTTCCTTGTAGGAAAAGCCGTCAACGTCGGACAAAAGGACGGGAAGCCGGAACATATCGGGCAGTTCCTCGAGCGCATTCTTCACTTCGTCATCTGTGAAAAGTTCTAATAATTGGTCTTCGGCGGACTGCGTCATTTTGGATTGATCGAATGCGCCAAGTCTGCGGAACAAGAACAGTTCTTCCACTTCGTCCATTTCGGTCTCTTGCGGACGCCGTTGCTGCGCGTTGTACTTGTTAATGAACGTGTTGGTCATAATGCGGAACAACCACGCGCGTAAGTTTGTGCCTTCTTGGAATGTTGCGTAAGAGCGCCATGCCTTGATGAAAGTTTCTTGAACTAAGTCTTCTGCGTCGGCACGATTACGTGTCATGCGCAATGCGGTGGAGAACAGTTGCGGTGCATATTGCATCGCATCGTTCGTGAATTTCTCTCGAGCCTCCATACGTTATGACCTAGCGATGTCGGCGCTTCTTCTTTGCAACGTATTTGTCTACAGATGTAACAAAACGTTCAAGAAACTCTGCAAATTGATGTTGCTCTGCTTCATCGAATTCTTCGAGAACCGCAAAGATGAGTTCGCGACGGCGCGCCGAGACTTGTTCGTGAATTTTTCGGCCGCGTTCAGTGGCGGCAATTGCAACAACGCGTCCGTCACCTTCGTGCTCGACGCGTTCTGCCAAGTTGTCTTTAATGAGACGCTGAACCGCGCGAGTGGCAGAACTTGGATCTATTCGGAGATACTCGGCCAGTTCAGCCATGCGACATGACGGTACGAGAACGAGAAAATCGAGAGCATCCATTTGGCCGGGGTCGAGGGCGCTGCCACCAACACCAAAAATAGTGTCGCGCACATCGCTTGCAGTGGCGCCACGGCGTAGTTCACGCCATGCCTGTCCGATGCGCTTTGCCACTTCAAGTTCAAGGTCGGAATGGACCTCGTTCGGCAACTGTGTGTTTGTCATGTACTTACTAGGGTAATCCCATGTCAGAGAGTGGTCATGGTCAGGACGTCCCGCAGACTCCTCTTGAAATGCTTGGTGTCATTGCCAGCCAACAGGCCAATTTGTCAACAACGTTGAGGCAACTTGAGTTGTACACAATGCGCGGACTTTTGTCCCTTTTGTGGCACGAACCCACGGGTAAGGCACGAAATGTGGCTGTTCTCATGATGGGCGGCGCCATGGGCGGAACTCTTGGTCCCGGCGACAGTCTGTATCACCAGGTGGGTGAAGTTCTTGCACAACAAGGCGTGCCATCCATTCGTATGAGCTATCGCAAACCAAATGACATGGACAGGTGTTGTATCGACGCCGCGGCTGCCGTGCAGTTACTTGTTGGCAGCGGCGCTGACTCGGTCGTTCTAATGGGACACAGTTTTGGTGGTGCTGTTGCAGTGCGCGTTGGTGTTGGTCTTAGCGAGATGGTGGGTGGAGTAGTTACCTTTGCAACGCAGTCAGCCGGTTGTGAAGTTGCTGGCGGATTACAAGGAAAACCATTGCTGATGTTCCACGGTGATGCAGATTCCATTCTTCCCGTTGAAGCAAGTGAAGTAGTGAAGGCAATAGCCGGTACGGGAGATTTACATGTCATGCCAGGCGATGATCATTTACTTGCCAAGAGCCACGATGCAATGTTGGACATTGTGCTTCCATGGTTGAACACAGTGTTTGAAGGAGTTGCTGCAAAGTGAACAACCCACAAAACGTCGTTGTTCTTTTGTTGGACAGTTTGAATCGACATGAAATTGGGGCGTATGGCGGAACCAACTTCATTACGCCAAATATCGATCGACTCGCCGCACGCTCTGTTCGCTTCACAAACCATCACACCGGGTCACTACCGTGTATTCCAGCGCGACACGACATTCTGGTTGGTGCATGGGATTTCTTATGGAGGCCGTGGGGTTCCATTGAGTTGTGGGAAGAACCCATCACTGCGTCACTTCGCAAACAAGGTGTTGTTACTCAACTCATCACTGATCATCCGCATTTGTTTGAAGCAGGTGGTGAGAACTACCACGGCGATTTCACTGCGTGGGAATACGAACGTGGTCACGAAAGTGATCCGTGGAAGACACGCCCAGACCCATCGTGGTTAGGAACACCATCGTTTGGTCGCGGACATACGCACTACGACAATTCGCGTGGCTACTTCCGCGGAGAAGAAGATTTTCCTGGCCCACGCACCATGCAGGCAACTGCGCGTTGGCTTCGTGACGATGCACCACATCACCGTGCAAAAGGTGAACGTTTCTTTGTGTTTGTGGACGAATTCGATCCGCATGAGCCGTTCGATACTCCTGAGAACTGGGCCAACATGTACGACGATGCATGGGAAGGTCCGCATTTGGTCTGGCCGCCGTATGCAATTGATGCGTTGAAAGAAGGAATTCTGACTGAACGTGACGCACAACAAGTACGTGCGCAATACGGCGGCAAGTTATCCATGATTGACCATTGGTTGGGTCGTGTTCTTGATGCGTTGGACGAAACTGATGGCTGGAAAGACACCGCTGTCATTTTGTGTACCGATCACGGGCATTACTTGGGTGACAAAGATGCGTACGACCGCGATGTGTGGGGAAAGCCTGGTGTGCCGGTGTACAAACCACTTGGCCACATTCCTATGTTGGTTGCGTGGCCCGGGGTTACTCCTGGAACTCACGATGCACTCACGACGTCTACCGACATTCACGCAACTATCGCAGATGTCTTCGGTGCGAATATTTCGCACACTGCACACGGTTCATCATTAGTTCCGTTACTGACGGGTGAATCAACGTCTGTACGAGATTGGTTGTTAACGGGTGTGTGGGGTAGGGAAGTTCAATTAGTCACCGACACGTGGCGATACACACGCGGGCCGCAAGGCAAGAATTATCCGCATTCCATGTGGTCGAACCGGTGGAGCACAATGCCCATCGCTGCGTATCCCAACTACAAGATGCCTATGCCAGATGGTCGTGCAGTATTGGACTACATGCCGGGCAGCACTGTTCCTGTTATTCGTCAACCCTTTGTAGAAGGCGACATGTTGCCGTTCTGGGCAAGTGCGAAACAATATGAAACGTTGCTCTTTGACCGTTACGAAGACCCCGCAGAGTCGGTGAATCGCATTAACGATTCCATGGCGAAGGAAGCCGAAGAACTGTTGCGCGTTGCATTAACAGAGATTGATGCGCCTGCAGAACAGTTTGAACGACTAGCGCTTACCTAATCGTCGCCGTATGGGCAGTGTCTGCATTCGTTCTTGCAGCAGTAGCCACGACGCGTGAGATACAAAGAGGTCATCACCATCAGCCCCGTATGTGGGTCTGTGTAGAAATCCGACCCAGCAGCAACGGCACGATCGTGCGCGGCTTGTGCTTCGGGGGTCATCTCTTCATTGTGCCGTATGAGTAGCTGAAAATCGTTGTCCGATGAGGTGAAGAGTTGTTCCGGATGCGAGCAGTGCAAGCGCCACCAAAACTGGTTGAAGTTCTATCTGTGCTGACATGGCAAGGGTTGAGACAATGCCAAGAATGGGCAAGAGAGGAACGTTGCGGATAGTGCCAGAAATTTTGAATGGTCGTGACGCGGTCGGACGTTGTATACGCAGCACAATCACCACCACATTCACCACCAAGAACATGACGTACACCAATGCATTTGCCGCTTCTGCAAGAAGCGACAACCCGCCCACCATTGCAAGAATGGCAGAACCACCAATCACTGTTGCGGTGGCAAGACGGGGAGAACTACGTTCATGAACTACTGCCCACCTGCCGGGAAGTTGACCAGTGTTTCCCATGCTGTAGATCATTCGAGATGCAGCAGTGCTCGCGAGCAACGTGGTGTTTGCCGTGGTGGCCAAAGCAATAACGCCAATCACGCGCGCAGCAGATGAACCCACAGCATCACGCATCACCGCTGTGAGCGGTTGGTCGGAAGAAGCGAGCGTTGAGGAACCCAAGACGCTGATCGCAACGATTGCAACAAGCACATACAGCAGAGTTGAAATCACCAGAGCCAACATAAGCGCGCGTGGAACTGTGCGGTGCGGGTCTTTTGTTTCTTCGGCCAACGTGATGACTTCATCGAAACCGATGTATGCGAAGAAGATGACCGATGCTCCACTCAGCACGCCCGACACACCGTTACCCGATGTCAGGCTGACATCGCCAACGTGATGAGCACCGACAGCAACAATGAGCAAAAGCCCACCTACTTGAACAGTGCTGAGCACCAGCACTAACCACTTTGCTTGTCGCATTCCACTGAAGGCCACAGTTGCAACTGCTGCAAAAAGAATGAGCGCACCAAGTCGCTCATCGAGCGAGACAAACTCTGACAAGTATTCTCCAAAGCCCAACGCAACAGCAGCTGATGCAACAACAAGTGCTACTGCCATTGACCAACCAGTGGTGAACGCCACCCAATCGGGGAAGACTTGTCGCGCGAATTCATGTTCGGATCCCGCCTTTGGGAACATGCTGGTGAGTTCCATATAACTGAATGCAGTCAAAGCGCATAGCGCTGATGCGGTGAGCAGCGATAGCCAAACAAGACCGCCTGCTCGCTCTGTTGCGGGGCCAATCAAGATGTAGATGCCCGCACCAATGATGACGCCCACGCCACTTGCAGTGACATGAGAGAGACCAAGAACTCGATCAAATGTGTCGGTGGAATGATGTGACGGCGCTATGACATCACCATATAAATGGTGGGCGCGTGTTGTGAAGGACGAACGTACTGCTATTTCAGTTCGTTCGGCCCGACAACACCGTCGCTGTTGGCATCTGTTCCGGGAAGTGAAGATTGATTCGGTTCTAACGCCAGCCAAGTTGCTTGGTCAATCATTCCGGTCTGTTGCAGTTGTGCTGTTCCCTGGAAGTCGTACACGGCCTTTGCCATGCTTGGGCCGAAGTACCCGTCAACATTGGTGTTGTATCCGGCCTTCTTTAATCGTTCTTGCATGAGTCGAACAGCACGACCTTGATCACACTTCTCAACAGGAAAACCCACGGCGTCGTAGTACCCGGTGCAGGCACCATTCATTTGCGCGATGATGTCAGCCTTTGATGGTGTGCATCCAGTTTCCGCTGTGTGTTTCAACAATGTGTTAGCGGGCCAGATGAGACACGCAACATCGCTTGGTGGAAGTTGCGCCAACGTGGCAGCACCAACATTGGGGATGTAGCAACTCATGGCGTAACGAGTAAGAGGAAGAGTTCGTTGACACGACGCTGTGTTGACCCAGGTGTTGTTCTCTAAATGAAATAGGCGAGTATGGGCACATCCTGCGTCGGGGCAATTCCACGAATCACGGTCGGTGTCACCGAATGCCCATGTGGCGGTGCATCTTTCTAGCTTTACTTTTTCTCCGTACGACGCACTCACGGCTTTTGAATTACACGTGATGGCTAGCTCGCCTGATGCCGGATTCAGAAGTGGAGCACTAGTGGTGGCGGTGACAGCGGTTGTGGTTGTAGCAAGAACGAGTGGAGGCGTGGTTTGAGTGTTTGCCGACGTTGTGGAGCATGCACCCAAGAGTGCAATGACGACCACGAGTCCAGCAAGGCGTTTCACGCTATGGAAACTAACGGGTCTCCTTGAGAGGTCGATAGGCAAGTGTGGAGAGTTCTGCCCTTGCCAATTCAGAGCCTTGGTCTTCGACACACTCAGAACCCATCGAACAGTCATAGAATGTTCATATGAAATGGCACAAAACCTGGGCGGTTGTGATGACCGCAGCCCTCATGGTGGTGCCTGTGTGGGTGACATCACGATCTGCTGGTGCCGCCCCACCTTCTGGAACCACATTGAATGATCTTGTGGCGTATTGGTCCTTCGATAACTCGGCGTCATTTGAGACTCCAGACCGCGGTGGGTCGGTACTCACCAAAGGCAATGGTGCCTCGTGGTCTGCCAATGGAAAGTTCGGAGGCGCACTGTCATTGAATGGCAGCAGCCAGTCGTTGTATGACACCTCTTCGCCGTCGTACTTGCCAGTTGGAAACTCCTCGTACACACAATCTGTGTGGTTTAAGCCAAATGTGGTGTCTGGTGGCGGTGGTCTTGTCGGGTGGGGGAATTATGGATCATCGCGCAGAACTAACGCCTTGCGCTATACGAAAACTCAGGTGGTTTTCGCCACTATTGGTGGGGTGCCGACCTTGACTGCACTGGCGCTCAGTGTCCAATTTCGACAGGTACCTGGTACCACGTAGCGAGCACATGGGATGGAACGACGCGAAAACTGTTTGTGAATGGAGTGTTGAAGAGGTCGGACACGCCCGGTGCAAATAACGCAACAGCAGCAAATTTTCATATTGGTAAGACATGTTGCAGCGAGTATTTCAATGGCCTTATGGATGATGTGGCGTTGTACAACCGAGCATTGACTGCTGATGAAGTGGGCGAGTTGGCATCTGCAACAACCACCACAACGACGACCACCACTACAACTACGACCACTACGACTACCACTACAACGACTACGACCACTACAACGACGACAACCGTGCCTGCAGTGACTACTACAGCACCACCTGCACTCGACATTGTTGTGGTTGCGCCGTCAACATCTGTTGTCGCGGTGACAACTGTTCCTGTTGGTCAATCACAAATCCCGGTGGTGTCCACGCCAGTAATTACTGCTGCGCCAAAGGTGTCGGTTGCTGCCACCACAACCACTGCAGCGCCAACGACAACTACAACGGTGAAGCCGTCAGACACTGTTGCGCCCAAAGCACCGTCTGCTCCGTCCGTCATTAGTGGTGCAGCGGCTCTAAAAGTTGGAGATAAAACTGAAACCGCAACTGTGGAACGTGCTGATAACCAGTTGGTTGTGTCTGCTGGTGCGTTGAAAGCAGTTGTTGGTGGGTTGAACCCAGATGGTTCACAGATGGCGCTTGATGATGATGGAAACGTGCGGTTGAAAACGGGGGACGCTGTGCGAATCAAGCTCGCTGGTTTTAAACCAAGCACTGTGATGGAAGCGTGGTTGTTTTCCACGCCGGTGTTGTTGGGAACAACAAAAGTAGGTGCCGATGGGTCTGTTACCGGAACATTCACAATTCCAAAGAACGCACCAGAAGGTGCGCATCGAGTTGTGATTGTTGCTCAAACCACAGATGGCAAGCCTGCGACGCTAACGGTGGGCATCAATGTGGGTGAGTGGGACTCCGGGCCTGGTGTTGCACTCTGGCTGATTGTGTTGCCCATTGCGTTTGCTGTTGTGGGCGCCTTGGTACTGCCAGCGCAACGCCGTCGCCGTGCAATAACAACGGCGTAAGTTTCGTTGAAGTCATCTGACATTGCGTAAACATAACGCACGGACTGGCGACGACGAACTTTACAAACGTCGTAGCCTCGCAACAACCCCAAGATGAGAATCGAACTCACGGCTGCGGAATCACCAGTGCATGTGACTGACACACCGTTGTGAAAGGAGATGCACATTTTCCTGTCAAGTTTGTTCGGCTGAAAGTCGTGCACAACTGAAAACCTGTGTAAAGCAAACTATTCTCGGCTAATGACCGAAAGTCGTAGTTCGAACACACCGACCGCCTTCACAGCTTCATGGATTGAGCCTGTTGAATCAGTGGATTCACCGGCGATACATCGTCCTGCATATCACCTCGCACGCGAGTTTGTCGTACCTTCGAATATCGTTTCGGCTCGGCTGCGGGCGACGGCACATGGAGTTTATGAAGCGTTTATCAATGGAACGCGGGTTGGCGACATTGAACTAACTCCTGGGTTTACCGCGTACCGCAAGCGCCTTCAAGTGCATGCGTTTGATGTGACTGATCTGCTGCATGTTGGGAACAATGCAATAGGTGCAATTCTGAGTGACGGATGGTGGCGGGGTCAACACGGAGTGATCAGAGAGATTGACGCGTATGGGCCCGACGTTTCTTTTCTTGCGGAGCTAAGTATTGAGCTAGCAGATGGCCAACGAATCAGCATTTGTACAAACGATGAGTGGTGCTCTACACCCAGCCACATTCTTGCCGCAGATCTCATTGCGGGTGAAACGCACGATTTACGTAGAAGAGTTCATGGTTGGTGTGATGCAGGAACGAATCGTACATCTTGGAACAAAGTCACTGTTGCTGATTATTCGACGGACAACTTGTGTGAGGTACTTGGTCCGCCAGTGCGACGGATAGAAGAACTGTCACCAGTTTCAATTACTCAAATTGCACCGCTACGACATGTGGTTGATTTTGGACAGAACAGCAATGGTTGGGTGAGATTGTCTGGACTCGGACCCGAGGGTAACGAAGTCACGTTGAAATATGGAGAATGGACAAACTCCGCAGGAGAAGTAACGCAGTCGAATGTTGCTGATGCAGCATTTTCGGAGCCCCGCGATGTTCCCTTCCAAACGGATCGTGTTTATTCGGCAGGTGACAACACAGTGTTCGAACCACGGCATAGCACTAAAGGTTTTCGTTTTGTGGAAGTGGACGGAATTGATGGTGTTCTTGATCCTGCATCAATAGTCAGTGTCGTAGTCCACACTGATCTTCAACGAGTAGGAGATTTCGAATGTTCCGACGAGCGCATTAATCAACTTCATCGTGCGGCCGATTGGAGTTTTCGCGGCAATGCTTGCGAGATTCCTACTGACTGTCCAACAAGGGAACGATCCGGATGGACGGGCGATTGGCAGATTTATGTGGAGACGGCTTCCTATCTGTACGACGTTTTTGATTGGTCAGCAAAGTGGATGCGAGATCTTGCAGCAGATCAATTTCCCGATGGCAAAGTAACAAGCATTGTCCCTGACCCATCTCCCGGAGCGCCAGTGTGGCGAGGAAGTCACGGTTCTTCTGGATGGGGTGATGCCGCAGTACATGTTCCGTGGGAGTTATACCGAGCCACTGCTCGAACCGACATGCTTGCTGTGCAATTCGAGTCAATGACTCAATGGGTTGAATTCGCAGCACGTAGAGCCGAGGGTCGGCGTCATCCATTACGAGAAGCGCAACGACCGAATCCGCTACCTCATGAACGATTCTTATGGGATAGCGGTTGGCATTACGGCGAGTGGTTAGAGCCAGGAGCCGACATTGAAACGGATGTTGCAAGTCTTGGTAATCAGGATCATGGCGCAGTGGCAACTGCGTATTTGTATCGCTCAGCAGATCAACTTGCGCACATCAGCAGCATTCTTGGGAAGGTTGACGAAGCCCAACAGTATTCAGAATTAGCCGCAAATGTTCTCGATGCATGGCGTACTGAATTCATTGATGACGAGGGTGCTTTGACACCGCGTACTCAGGCGAATTTATGTCGTGCACTTGCATTTGGGCTTGTTCCAGATTCGCTACGTCAGCAAACAGCCGATGACCTTGTTCGATTGATTGAAGAGGCAGACATGCATCTTGGAACAGGATTTCTTGCAACTCCGATGCTTCTTCCTGTGCTTGCCGATCATGGTCACTTAGACACCGCATATTCTCTGCTTTTTCAGGACACAGAACCGTCGTGGATGTACATGACACATCAATATTCAACAATTTGGGAAGACTGGGACGGAATAGTCGGCGATAAGGCGACTCATAGTTTGAATCACTACAGCAAGGGCGCAGTGATTTCTTTTCTTCATCAATATGTTGCTGGTCTGAGAATAGAAGAGCCCGGATATCGCCGCGTTCGGGTGGCACCACGACCTGGTGCTGGTGTTTCATGGGCTCGCACGCACCATGATTCACCCAACGGACGTATTGGTGTGGAGTGGTCACTTGCGAATGGTGTAGGCACTATCACGTGTGACGTTCCGAATGGAACTGAATGTGAACTAGAGCTTCCGAATGGAAATATCTACGCATTGTCTGCGGGTACTCATATTCACACGTGGTGATTGACCAGCTAATGGAGCCCAAGATGAGAATCGAACTCACGACCTACGCATTACGAGTGCGTTGCTCTACCGACTGAGCTACCTGGGCGGGTAGGGGCTTAACTTTACCGACCTCAACTTTGAACGCCGTCGTGGACCTTCAAAAATTGGGCAAACTCAATTAACTCACTGGACAGTAATTCGCTGCCTGTATGTCTTGGTTTTGCCGTTCTTTGCGGTGACCTTAAGGCTGACCGAGCAAGTTCCCTTGCCGAGGGCCTTTACCGATTGCCCTGAAACTCTGCAGACTTTCTTTGAAGTCCCCGAAACAGATAGAACTATCTTTCTTGCAGACTTCAATGAGACTCCAAGTTCGCGAGCGATTCGAGAGCTCGACACGGTCGCTCCTTTTCGCGTGGAAAAAGTCTTCGTTGTGGTTGTCTGTGGCACGGATGAAGACACCGTTCTAACGAGAGGCGGTGTGGACTTCAACACGTCCGTAGTCGCAAGAGAATTTCCTTTCACTACAAAAGTCACCTCAGGGTTTGGCGCTGAATAGTGAGAGATACCAAGGTTGATTACTAATCCATCTTCTCGCTTTGAGATAGTTGGAGTTGTTGATTGTCCGTCAGCAGTGACAACTGAATAGGAACTGGAATCAAACTGATCAACAGTTTCATAGCCGAGTGATCGAAAATATGCCGTAGGGAGAAAGATCTGCACGCGGGCAGAAATTACTTCGAGTGGTTGCGAACCAACTTGTGGCTTGTAGTGAGGCGCCGATGCTTGGAATGTCAACTTGTTGGCAATCGGGGCATCTGTGGATGGAGGTCCGATCAGAGGGTTTTGTGGCGTGTACGACCACGAGAATCCTTGCGCGTTAGCTTCAGCCCACGCGCCACTAAATGGATAATGCACACATGGTCCGCGACCAATAGGTGTTGGCGAACCCATTGGTTGAGTGAGGTATGAACTCAGCAGATGGTCTCTTGGCCACAGTTGGACATGGACATTCTCTCGACCGAAGGTGGCGATCTCTGCAGGAATTCTGTTTTGGGACAATGGGGCGGAATATGCGAACTCCATTATTGATGTGAAAGTGAAAGTGAAAGTTCCATCGCCATCACTTGTGATTTGAGTTGAACGTGTTCCATGTCCGATAAGAAACGCAGGTCTGAAGTTGCCGGTTGAAAGGCGGAGAGTGATTTCCCATCCGCTTCGGGATGCCCAGTCGACATCCATCTCGATACTTGGAGTTGTAAATCCTCCGGCCCAACTGGATTTCAACACGCAGACACCGTCAGAGTTGTTCTCGTACTTGTTGCCATCACAAGAAGTTGAAGGCCCATTAGCGCTACAACGAGCACTTACGGAAAGCCCCGCAGGCAGTTCTGCTGCCGACATATAGGTATTCGTGACTTTTTCCGGAGAGACAGTCGTGACCGATTCGATGCAGCCGTTTACGACGGTGTCGGTACACCAATTCCAAGAACCAAGCGATGGAGTGAGAGACGTTGCGCTCACGGTATTCGGGGTACTGACTAAGAACGTTGACAGAGATAGCAACGTGGTTGCGACACACCATCTCACAGCGGTTTTCATACTCATAGTGAACCCTTCGTAGAAACGTCGCCTGGTGCCGCAGGCGTATCGGAATCGTCTGTTGCCTGGGCAATCTTCCAGGCCAACCATATAAAGAGGAATTGAAATGGTAAGCGGCCATACGAGACCACTTGATCACTAAACGGCTTATCGCGCCAATCCCACGCCATGTACAGGTTTGCTGGGTACACCGCGATGTACAGCCAGATTGCAGCAATCGCTCCGGCACGACGACTGGATTGGCGTAGCAACAGAACCGCAATCAGAATTTCGGCAACACCACTTATATATGTCCAAAACGCTTCACTTGGTGGAAGCCATGGCGGAACAATGTCATTGAAAAATTCTGGCGATGCAAAGTGCATGACACCGGCAAACCCAACAAACAGTCCCATAACAACTGCAACGCGATTCCAAAACTGTGTGTTCATTCGGCATTCTCCGCTAATACGAATTGCAAGGCAGCGTCTGCTGCGGGTGAGGGGAGCGACCAGATCAGATCGCGTAACAAGATTGCTTCGTTCACATTCAAACCTAAACGACGCATAGCTTCGTGTAAACGAGAGATGGCTGTGGTGTAGGCATCGGGGTGCAATAAATGAGCGTTACGCACGAGTTCGTCTCGGTACACGCCAGCAATTTCAGTAAGGCCTGCACGAAGCTCGTCCGTTCGGTGACGTCGAATCTCTCGCTTGTGCTTGTCTTCTAATTGTTTCTTGCCGCCGCGCTTTACACCCATTAACACCAATGTCTTTTCAATGTCGGCGGCTTCTTGTTCGTGTCGTTGCGTTAATGGTTCGGTGGAATCGTCAATGAGCCCGAGGATTTGTTCAACAATTGCCGCAACAGTTGCACCTGTTCCATCAATACGTCGCGGAATGTTCGCAAAGAAATCTCGACGATGTGCAAGTTGTTTGTCGTTCGCCAACAATCGCCCGCGCGTCAGGCTTCCGTGAGAAGACCTCGCGGCAGCATCAGCAACATCGGCAGCAACACCTTCGTTTTGAAGAATGGATGAGATAACCGAATTCTCAAGTGGACCAAAGTGAATGCTGATACATCGCGACGCAATTGTGACAAGTGAGTCGTCTACTTGTTCGGCCAGCATGATGAAGAAGACGCCAGTAGGTGGCTCTTCGAGAGTTTTCAGCAACCGCACAATGGCGGCAGGCTGCATGAGATTCACCTCGTGCATGATGATGACTTTGCGTGCACCTTCAGTTGGTGTGGTGGAAGCAATCTTGATGACTTCTTCCGCCTGGTCTTTCAGAATGGATGCGCCTTCACGCTTTACTTCGTGAATGTCTGGGTGTGTGCCACGCCACGCCATGTCGTTAATGCGGTCAGACGAATCGTCGGAGTTCGATAGCAACACACCGGCGAAGGCACGAGCGGCTTCGGCAGAACCACACCCTTCAGGTCCAACAAATAAATAGGCATGGACGGGTTGTTGAACGGCGCGGCGCAAATGCTGCACTGCGCGGTCTTGGCCAAGAACAAAATCCCACACCGATGTCACGGTGTTGAGACTACTCACCGAGTCTGTCGAGCACCTTGGTGCGGATATCGGCTTCCACGTCGTCTTTCGGCAGAGTGCCGTCAATAACGATCCATCGAGACGGGTCGGCGTTACGCAATTCGGTAAAGCCCTGTGCGATTCGGGCAAAGAATTCCGGCCCCTCACGCTCAAAGCGGTCAAGGTCGCGCTTGGCCAGTCGTTCATTCAGAATGTCGGTCGGCACATCTATATAGATGACCATGTCGGGCAACCGGTTGTTCAGAGCCCACGTAGAGATGGACAACAACGCATCGGTACCCAACTGGCGGCCGTAGCCCTGGTAGGCGAGTGTTGAATAAATGGATCGGTCACTCACCACATGTTGTCCGCGAGTAAGTGCGGGCTGAATAACTTCGGCCATGTGTTGAGCACGGTCGGCTGCCATTAACAACGCTTCGGTACGTCGGTCTAGGTCGGTGTTTTCTGTGTCGGCCAAAATTGCACGTAACAGTGAACCAATACGTGTTCCACCTGGTTCACGCGTGATGACAGCGTTTAGATGTTCACCAAGCCGCTTTGTGTGCGTGCTCTTTCCACAACCCTCGAGTCCTTCGAGTGCGATGTAGGCAGGAGTTGTCACTCGTCGTCTACCTTTGGCGCAGCTTTCTTCTTTGCTGCAGCCTTTTTGGCCGGCGCCTTCTTCTTCGCTGGTGCTTTCTTTGCTGCAGCCTTCTTCGCCGGCGCCTTACGTCCGCCCGACTTCTTCTTCGGCCCACCGTTTGCTTCGATGTATTCACGACGAAGTTGCAGCAATTCGTACGCACGCTCGTTTGTCATGGCTTCCATGCGGTCACCACGAGTAAGACCTGCATTCGTTTCGCCATCGGTGACGTAATCACCAAAGCGACCTTCTTTTCCAACAACCGGCTTGCCGCTTACTGGGTCATTACCAAACTCTCGCAGTGGTGGTTTGGCTGCTGCACGACCACGACCGAACGTGCGTGGAGTTGCAAGCAATGCGAGTGCTTCTTCTAAAGACACAGTGAGCAATTGCTCTTCTGTCTGCAGTGAACGGCTCTCTTTGCCCTTTGCAACGTACGGACCATACCGACCATTTTGTGCGGTGATGATTTCGCCGTCTGCTGGGTCTGCACCCACAACGCGCGGCAATGACAACAAGTCCAAACAATCTTGTAATGTCATGCGATCAACATTCATGGTCTTGAATAATGACGCCATCTTTGGCTTGTCTAAACCAGTTGGTGGTTCGTCCATGGTGCCCCACTGAACGTACGGACCGTAACGACCAGACTTCACAAAGACCGGGAAACCGTCGTGTTCACCAATGGGCGTGTCACCTTTTGGTGCCTTCAGTAATGCAACGGCGGCGTCACATGTCAACTCGTCTGGCGTCATGGTGTCTGGAACACTTGCTGTGATTTCTCCACTGCGAACATATGGTCCGTACAAACCTGGCTTCACCACAACGTCTTCGCCAGTGTCGGGGTGTGTGCCCAAGGGGAACGTGTTTAGTTCGGCAGCGTCAATGGTGTCCAAGTTGCTGGTCACAATGTTGCGCAAACCAGGCTCATGTTCACCACCGAAGTAGAACTCTTGTAGCCAGTCCTTCTTATTCAACTCGCCGCGCGCAATGGCGTCGAGGTCGGCGTCGAGGTCGGCAGTGAATTCATAGTCAACGAGTGAGTTGAAATTGTTCTCCATCAACTTCACAACAGAGAACGCAGTCCATGTGGGAACAAGTGATGTTCCCTTCTTCCATAAATAATGGCCGCGATCAACCATGGTGGAAATAATGGAAGCCCACGTTGAAGGACGACCAATTCCCTTCGCTTCAAGTTCTTTTACCAACGATGCTTCGGTGTAACGCGGCGGTGGCGATGTGGAGTGCGATGTAGAGGTGTACTCGGAGACGGGAACACTGTTTCCTTCTGCAAGGACAGGAAGCAATAATGACTTCTCGTCATCACTTTCTGTTTCGTCTTCATCGCGAGACTCTTCATACGCAGCGCGATAGCCAGGGAACGTAATTGTTGTTCCGCTTGCCGAAAATTCACAATCGCTGCGGTCGTTGTTGGCAGCAGTTGCGCCCAAACGAACGCTTGTTGTTGAACCAATTGTGTCGGCCATTTGCGATGCAAGAGTGCGCTGCCAAATAAGGCGGTACACGCTGAGATCTTGACCACGAAGTTCACTTGCAAGGCTGTCGGGTGAGCGCAAGGGGAGAGCCGGACGAATTGCTTCGTGAGCTTCTTGTGCATTTTTCACTTTGGTTTGGTACTTGCGCGGACCGTTCTGTGGCACGTAGTCGTTTCCGTAGTCGCGCTGCACATACGAACGAATCTCGCCAATTGCTTCGTCAGACAAGGTGACCGAGTCGGTACGCATGTATGTAATGAAGCCGCGTTCATACAGTCCTTGCGCAATGCTCATTACTTGACGTCCCGACAAGCGCAGCTTTCGGCCAGCTTCTTGCTGCAGTGTGCTGGTGGTAAACGGCGGCTTTGGCGACGAGCGATATGGCTTGGTGTCAACCTTGCGAACAAGAAGATCTGTTCCGGCAAGACCATTTGCTAATTCAGTTCCGAGTGCGGTTGTAATAACAAGCACGTCTCCATTGGGAACACCAAGTTCAGAGAAATCTTTGCCCGTTGCTACGCGCTGGCCATTCACCGACACCAACTTGGCTGTGAATGACGGAGTAGTAGAGGTAATGGCCTCTAACGAGAAGTAGTCGGCAGCGCGGAACAGAATTCGTTCACGTTCGCGTTCCACAACAAGTCGAAGCGCTGGACTTTGCACGCGGCCCGCAGAAAGTCCACGGTTTACACGGCGCCACAACACGGGCGACACTTCGTAGCCATATAAACGGTCAAGAATTCGGCGTGCTTCCGCGGCGTCGACAAGGCCGTAATCAAGGTCGCGCGGATTCTCCACTGCTTCACGAATGGACTTGGCGTTGATTTCGTGGAACACCATGCGATGCACGGGCACTTTCGGCTTCAACTGTTCCAACAAGTGCCAAGAAATCGCTTCGCCTTCGCGGTCTTCGTCCGTTGCCAGATACAGCGCAGTGGCATCTTTCAGTGCGGCTTTCAGTTCTTTTACAACGGTGCGTCCACGCTCGGTGAGCTCGTATGACGGCTTGAAACCGTTCTCCACATCCACTGCGAGACCCTTGCTGGGAAGGTCTGCAATATGGCCAACAGAGGGGCGAACATCAAACTCCGGACCGAGGTATTGGGAGATGGTTTTGGCCTTTGCGGGGGACTCAACGATGACTAATGACTTGGGCATACCTTTTTCATCGCTATGTGATTTGACCCTGCCTTGTCAAGGCAGAACCCTGAAACCCTTACGGCACTAGGGTTTCGGATCGACGTGGACGTGGTGGGTTCCTTCCACGTCGATGCGGGGAAGCACCCGATCGAGCCATTTTGGAATCCACCAGTTGCGGTCGCCCAACAGTTCCATCGTGGCGGGAACGAGCAACATTCGCACCACCGTGGCGTCGATGAAGACGGCTACGGCCATACCCATTCCGAAGAGCTTCAATTGGCGGTCCGGAGCCAAGACGAAGGCAGCGAAAACGCACACCATGATGAGAGCGGCAGCGGTGATGACACGCGCCGTTGCAGCAACACCATCGGCAACTGATGTGGTGTTGTCACCAGTGCGGTGGTACTCCTCTTTCATACGCGACAACAAGAACACTTCGTAGTCCATTGACAATCCGAACACGATGGCAAACAAGAACATGGGTGCCCATGCCTCCACCGGACCAGGTTTTCCAATTCCGAAGAAGTCTCCGGCCCAGCCCCACTGGAACACAGCAACAATGACTCCATAAGCAGCACCTACCGACAACAAGTTCATGAGCACAGCTTTTAGCGGAACGAGAATGCTGCGGAAGACGGCCATAAGGAGAAAGAACGACAGCACCAACACAATGCCAATCAGCCACGGCAGTCGTTGTGACAAATAGTCGGAGAAGTCGATACCGCCAGCGGTGAATCCACCCACTTTCGCATCAACGTTTGTTGAAGGAATGACATCGGAACGAAGTCGATGCACCAGATCTGATGTTGCTTCGTCTTGCGGTGAGGTTGTTGGGTACGCAATCACAAGACCCACTTCGGTGCTTGGAAGTGGAACAGGGATTGCAGCAGCAATTCCTTCCGCTTTTGCGATTGTTCCCGCGAACTGCTTCATTGCTGCAGGGTCACTTGGTGTTGAGCCTCCTACAGAGATGTAGAGCGGCCCGTTAAAGCCTGGGCCAAATCCTTCACTGATGAGGTCGTATGCACGACGAACATCTGTGGATTTGTCTGCATTGCCGTTATCACTAAATCCGAGTCGTAGTGAGAACATGGGTGCAGACATCACGCCCAACAACACCACAGACCCAATCAGTGATGTCCACGGACGGTGTTGAACAACTCGACTCCATCGCCACCACACCGAGTGCTGATGATTGTTTTGCGCGCGATGGGGCAATGGTTCACGCAACGCCTGAACGAAGAAACGCAGTATTTGCGCTGCAATTGCAACGATTATGCCAGCGAGAAGAATGGAAATCTCATGTGTGAAGACAGCAATCATTGCGCTAAACACAGCAACCGCAAGGGAGAGAACTGCGGCACGAGATGTGTTGTCAATACGGTGTCCCACCATTGCCAGTAGTGCGGGAAGCAACGTGACAGACGCAATCATCATGACAGCAACGCCAATGGCCATTGCAACGGAGAATCCGCTGACGAATGCAAGCCCAATGGACAACAAGCCGAGAAGAGCAACAACAACAGTGATTCCGGCGAACAAGACCGCACGCCCCGATGTGTCAATTGCTTCGACAATTGAATCTTCTACCGACATGCCGTCATGCAGTGCTTCGCGATATCGCGTAACGATGAATAGCGCGTAGTCAATTCCCACGCCAAGACCAATCATGGCAACCATTGACGTTGCTTCACTAGGCATCGACATGAGATTGCTGACGATGATCACTATTCCCGATGCTGCAGCAAGACCAAGTAGTGCTACTCCAATTGGAAGACCCATCGCGATAACAGAACCAAAGGCGAGTACCAGAATGATGACGGCAGCAAGAAGTCCCAGTGCTTCGCTCTCTGGCATTTCAAAAACTCGGAAGAGTTGACCACCGTATTCAACAGTGACGCCGTCGGTTGTGCGAAGTGAGTTGGTGACTTTCTTGATGTCCTTGGCAACAACTTCCATCTCTTGTAGAGACATGTCTTCTGGCGTGGTGACTTGAGCAAAAGCAATCGTGCGAGTTTGATTGGCCTGAGTGGGAACTTCGTATGGGCTCAACACGCGCAAACGTGGAATCTCTGCCACGGCCTTCAGCGCGGTGGTGATTGCTTGTTTCGTAGATGGGTCATCGATTGTGCCATTGGTCTTGAAGACAATCTGACTACTTTCACCGCCGTCGCTTGGACTGACGCGTGAGATCATTTCCTGTGCATCGCGAGCATCACTGTTCGGCAATTCCATTTCGGTTCGGAAGGCATCGCCCAAAGAAGAGCTTGCGATTGAGATGAGAATGACGAGGGGAAGCCAGATTCCGAGAACCATGGTTTTCTTACGACGAACAGCAAATGTGGCGAGTTTGCGCAGCACAGGGGGTCCTTTGAATTTGGGGGCAATCAAAGGCTAGGCAGTCCCCTCGCAGGAGACGGAGATGAACGGTACGGTTTCTGTAGATGAGTTCACATGTCACACATACCGAGACGCCGGGTAACCCCGTGCTATTCGGTCGCGTGACTCGTCTCGATAGAGGATGGAGCACAGTTCGCCTCGATTCTTCAGAAGTTGTGCGAGTGCGCAATTTGGGTGTTGAGGTGGCTGTCGGAGATCGTGTGACGGTCACTGCCGACTATGAACGAATTGACTCTGTTCATGAACGACGCAGTGCATTAACTCGTAGAAGTTCGTTTGAGGGTGCACGTGGAACTCGCCAAATTGTTGCCAGCAACATTGACACCGTGTTTGTTGTGCACGCGGTGAACGCCGATGTCAATCAACGCCGCTTGGAACGCGAACTGGTCTTGGCATTCGATAGCGGTGCAACACCAGTTGTAGTTCTTACAAAAACAGACACAGTCACGCCAGAACACGCCCAAAGCGTTGCCTCTTCGTTGGCGGAAGTTGCATTAGACGTTGACATTGTCTTGGTGAGTTCTCGCACTGGCGATGGCCTCGACTCCATTCGTGCTCACGCCCCAGAAGGTGACACCGTGGCGTTCATTGGGGCAAGCGGTGTGGGCAAGTCCACCTTGGTGAATGCACTAGTAGGCCACGAAGTGCAACGCACTGGTGAAGTGCGAGAAGACGATCAAAGAGGTCGTCACACCACTGTTGCCGCAGAACTCATAGCGCTCCCTGGTGGAGCGTGGTTGTTAGATACCCCTGGCCTACGTGCCGTCACACTGTGGACAAGTGGAGTTGGAATCGAACGCGCATTTCGTGATGTCTTCGACATTGCCGAGAACTGCCGTTTTCGAGACTGTAAACACATGGACGAACCCGATTGTGCCGTCCTTGATGCAATTGCCAATGGAACTCTTCCAGAGATTCGTCTTTCGTCTCTTCGCAGACTTGTTGCCGAAGAACTCGCTGTTGAGGAAGAACAAGTTGAACGAGAACGTGCGCAAGACAGACGTGGTGTGCGTCGCAAACCTACGCGTTAGTTCACAAACTGCAGACCAACAATTGCGCCACCACCAACGTTGTCTAATACATACGCACTTGCGCCGTGGTCGTGGGCACATTGAGCAACAATGGCAAGCCCCAAACCAGAACCTGGCATTGAGCGTGTTGCAGTGGCTCTATAGAACCGATCAAACACCAACGGTTTGTCGTCATCGCCAATTCCGGGACCATGGTCGCGAACTTCGACTCGCAATGCACCAACATGAATTTCAACGGGTGATTCTCCGTTACTGAACTTGATGGCATTATCGACAAGGTTGGACACTGCGCGTTCTAATTGATGCGGTCGCGCTGTAATGACGGTGTTCTCAGTGGCATGAACGGTGACAGATGAAGAAGTACGACGAACAGCACGTGATGCAATGTCGTTGGCAAGTTCTGCAAGGTCAACGGGTTCAGCATTTTCTATTGCGCGATGATCCGTGGCTAGTGAGTTCAGTTCTGCGCTGAGGTCTACAAGTTCGTCAACTTCGGCCTTGATATCTGCCAGAACAGACGCACGGTCCGCGTCTGACAACGATGCCCGTTCAAGTAATTCTGCATTTGCCCGCAAACTTGTCAGGGGAGTACGAAGTTCGTGACTTGCATCTTGCACCAATCGTCGTTGGCGTTCGCTGCTGTCGCGAAGTGCGCCCAACATCGTGTTGAAACTGCGTGCTAATTGAGACACTTCGTCGTTTCCGGTGACATCAATGGAACGATTGAGGTCTTGCGTGACAGCAATAGATTCAGCTGTTTCTGCAAGATTCTCAATAGGTTGACTAATGCGTCGCGCAAAAAGCCACCCTGCTGCACCAGAGATGACAACGGCCAGCATTGCAAACAGCGGTAACCACAAACGCATTCCTTGCTGAGCATCGACAGCAATTTGATTATCTTTTGCTACTTGTATCAATGTTCCGTCTGATGCTGCAACGGTGAAGACCTTGAACTGGTGTGAGTTCAAAGTAATTGTGTTTTTGCTGATCTGCAGGCTGCCTGGAACAAGTGCACGATCTGACTCGGTGACCGGAAGTGCGGGGTTTTCTTGACGACCGAGAATTCGTCCATCGGGCAGAACTACTTGCGTTATGGAATCGGTTTCAGTTTGCAGAATTGCTCGATTGACAGGCCCACGACCAAATGCATCTTGCCAACTAAAGAATGGATCGGCAACAATTTTTAGAATGGTGTCAATTCGTGTGTTCAATGAATCGTTCACGCGTGCAGACAATTGAGACGTTGCAATGCTGTACGCACCAATGCTCATTGCAGTAGCAAGAACAAACACCAAACTTGCGGTGATGACAACAAAACGTGTTCGCAGATTCATGATGCCTTTACCGTGTATCCAACACCACGAACGGTGTACACAATTCGACTCTCACCGTTTTCTTCTGTCTTACGGCGAAGGTAACCGATATAGACATCCAGCGATTTAGAGCTTGTTTCAAAGTCGTATCCCCAAATGGCTTCATAAATTTGTTCGCGTGTAACCACGGTGTTGGGCCGTTGCATTAACAGTTCGAGTAAGTCGAATTCAGTTTTGGTGAGTACTAATTCTCGTTCACCGCGCTTTACCTCGCGCGATAAAGAGTTCAACGTTAAGTCACCTACACGTAGCACTGATGTTGATGCACTTGGTGCAGATCGACGCAAGAGGGCACGACACCGGGCAAGAAGTTCATCAATAACAAATGGCTTCACTAAATAGTCATCTGCACCAGCATCTAACCCTGCTACTCGATCACCCACTTCAACACGAGCAGTGAGCAACAAGATGGGTGTTAACACTCCGCGATGTCGTGCTTCACGACACACGGTAAGACCATCTGCGAAAGGCATCATGACGTCTAAGACGGCGAGGTCAAAGCGTGATTTGCTGAGTGCTTCAAGGGCGGCATGCCCATCGTTGACGGCGGAGACCTCATAGTTTTCAAGCTCTAGAACCCGCTGAACAGCCTTACGAACGGCCGGATCATCCTCTGCAATGAGTACTTTTCGGGTGTCCATGACCTCACCGTAGCCATGAAACACAAGGGTTTCATGATCCTTGGCTGGATTCTTGAAGTCTTCTTACCTAACTCATGTTTACTCCTTACCTAGGAGCGTGAAAGTAGGTCCAGCCAGGAACACCTGGTGACACCCACACACAGAAAGAACCCACATCATGAAGATCAACTCCCGTTTCGCAAAGGTCGCAGTGGCCTCCGGACTCGTCGTCGCAACAGGCGCGGCTGTCCTTGGTATCACCGGCTTTGCAAGTGCAGAAATTGCACGCAACACTTCAGCGAACATCGTCAATATCGACGATGTAGCTGGCGAAGGCACGTCCGATTTACTCAGCGGTGGAGCAATCCAAGTTGACGGATCTGTTAGCGCCGAATCTGTTTCACCAACAACCGACACAGTGAAGAGCCGTCCACAGGTACTGGCAGCAGCTGCTGAAGCTTTGGGTATGACCGAGGCCGAACTTGTTACCGAACTTCAGAGCGGAAAGTCAATCAAGCAAGTTGCCGATGCAAAGAATGTCAACATCGACACAATTATTGCAAAGATGACCGCTGCGGTGAAAGCTCATCTTGACGCAGAAGTTGCTTCTGGTGAGCACACACAAGCTGAAGCAGATGCAAAGCTTGCAGAATTCCAAACTCGTGTGACCGAAATGGTGAACAAGACGGGCCTTCCACAGCGTGGCGGTAAGGGCCAGCATGGCGGTCGCGGCGGACATGGTCCAGCGAAGTTTGCTACTACAAATCTTGCCACCGTACTGAAGTTGACCGAAGCAGAACTGCAGACAGAACTGAAGGCCGGAAAGACCCTCACTCAAATTTCAGCCGCACAGAATGTTGACATTGCCGACGTGAAGAACGTTCTTGAATCTGACTTCAAGGCTCATCTTGACGAAGAGGTTGCTTCTGGTAAGCACACACAAGCAGAAGCCGATGGAAAGCTTGCTGAGTTCAAGACCCGCATTAATGACATGGTCAACGGTGTTCACGTCGGTAAGGGCGGACATGGCGGTCGCGGCGGTCATGGCCACGGTCCAATGGGTGAGGCTCCTGCTCAGCCCGCAGCACCGTCTGCACAAGGCACATCAGCCGACGCATAAATCGTGTGTGCCGAAAAGGCACCTCATTGATTTCCCCTTCAGACAGCTGGAGTCCTTTATGGGCTCCAGCTGTTCTGTTTATTCAGCGAGGCGAACTACGAACCAGAGATGGACTGAACAACAGTGACTGCACGATCAAAGCCGGTATCGGTCAGGCGTTGACGCATACGTGGTTCGGTAGACACCACCACTAAATCTCCACCGGTGGTGCGTGCTCGACCTGCCGCGCCAAGAAGTAACCCGAAGCCGGCGTCGTCGACAAGTCCCGCACCATCGAGGTCAACAACAACCGTGGTGCCACGCGCTTCTGTAACTAGTCGGGTGAGGGCATCGTTGAAGCGCGGGATGGACACAATGTCGATATCGCCTGCTACGACGAGCACATGACGTTCACCCACATGAGAGCGGCGAAGAGACAGATCCATACACCTCACGCTAATGCCTTTTCATCCCAGCACAATCGGTGCTTCACGCATCATGGTGACCGACTGAGATAAAACTCCAGACGGCAAGAACTTGCCAAACCACCACAGACCCCCTGTGCGCTTGGTTGTCACGGTGAGATATCCAAGCGCGAGATCTTCGGAGACGGAGACAGTGATGTTTGGGTTTCGAACGGCATGTCGCGCAGCGATTGCGGGGTTGTCTGCGGTACTGGCTACTCGTGCTGCCACACGGGCCGTGTCATGTAGAGCGATGTACTGCAAACAGGTAATTGTGGTGCCAATCAGTAAAGCAACACATGCAACGACGAGTGGCATCACCAAAGCGAACTCCACTGTTGCCTGGCCGCGTTGTTTACTCAACGGGCGCAGTTGCTCGAGACAGAATCGACTCGAACACATTGTCGAAAAGTGATCCGATTTTTCCAGCACCACCACCAGCCGTAGCCCATGCAATGACAAGAGTGGCAATAATTGCGGCGACGAGCAATACCAATGCGTATTCGGTCGTGGCTTGTCCACGATGTTGTTCAGTAGTCATGTGTCTCCCATTAGGTGAATGTTGAAGAGGAAAGTGATGTAAGGCCAGCCATCACAAATGGCATGAGTGCAATAAGAAGAAATGCGGGAAGTACACAAAACACGATGGGCAGGGCCAATTTTGTGGGAAGTTGTCGTAACTGAAATTCGGCGTTACACCGTGATTCACTGCGAGCATCGGAAAGTAATTGGGTTGCAACTGACACCACGGGAGTTCCACTCTCAACTGATTCAGTGATGGTTTGCGACAACATCTGACCGGGTTGACCAAAATGATCCGCTAACGGTGCAAGTGCGACACGAAGTGAGGAACCATCATTTAGTTGTTGTGCAATATGGACACCGATAGGAGAGACGTGTCTCCATGTGGAACAGGCAGAAACATGAGAGTGACCTGCATGCAATGCAACGCAAAATGCAAAGGTGAAACGCTGATACTCGGCGTGAGGTGAGGCGGTGCTTATTGACGTCGCGAGGCGGTGCATCCACAGCCAACCCGTCACGTTGAGTGCCACGCCAAGCATGAGAACAATGCAAGTGCCGACGGATGAAAAGGATTGACGAAGCGACGGCGACACAAGACATCCGAACAGCAAGCATGCGAGAGGTAACGACGTCAGTATTCGTGCCGTGATGTGTGCGTGTGCAGTGCCAATATGTAGCTGGGCTTTCAGTGATTCCTCGTCACGAAGACATTGCGCAGCGAGACTTAGTGCAGCAGGGTGAAGTGTGCCAGCTTGGCACGACAACAACAGGTACAAAGTAAAGCTTTCATGCAGTGTGCCACTGGCGTCAGAATGAGCAACTGTGAGGACATCTTCTAGTAAGTGCGCTTCATGCACATACTGTTGGGCAATGCTGTGCACAACTGACGGAGCATCTGTGCGCGCAGCATGAGAATGAAATGCTGCAGATGAGTTAATTCCACTACGTACTGATCTCGCCAATGCTTCACAGAAGTCCGCCGGACTAATTTCGGCCGACGTGGCAGTGGCTGTGGTGTGTTGTACCTGAACAGCATGTGGAATTCTGAAGCGCTTTCGAGTGACGCGCTTGTCGGCGTACCGGAAGATTCGTGGTGACAGCGCCCATGCAACACTGCACGTCAGCCCAAGGTGGTAAGCCACTTTCAGCATGTGTCATGACCAAGCGTGTGTACATCGGTAATGAGTCGACGACCAGTGGGGAGCCGCGTGATGTGCACAACGGCAGTTACAGCACTGTGTACAAGTTCGATTGCGTCGCGTTGTGTCCATTGGGGGTGGTGCCGCAGAACCAGTGCGGCTAATCGTTGTGTGGTGTGCGCCGCCGACGATGCATGCACAGTTGTCCAGCTACCGGAGTGGCCAGAACTTAAGGCGAGCAGCATGTCCACCACTTCTGTTCCGCGTACTTCTCCCACGACAAGGCGGTCAGGTCTCATGCGCAATGATGTGCGCACTAAGTCGTGCAAGGTGACTGCACCCATGCCGTCTTGATTGGCCGGTCGGGTTTGCAAGGCAACAACATGTGGATGGCGAAAACGAATCTCGGCGGTGTCCTCTGCGCATACCACCCGGTCATGCGGGGAGAACCATTCTGTTACCGCAGAAATTAATGATGTTTTTCCTGACGATGTCTCGCCCGATACAACGACATTTGCACGTGATGTAACAAGTTGCCGTACCTGTTCGCAGTGATGCTCAGATCCGAATGCGGCAAGTGGGAGCGTGCGTTGTGGAAATTTTCGAATGTTGATACTGGTGCCATGCAGTGCAATTGGTGGCAGAACAACGCATGCACGAGACCCGTCGGGAAGTCGAGCATCGAGAATGGGTGACAACGCATCAATACGACGATGAGAGAGTCGGCTGATTCCCTCTACAAGAAGTGCGACCTCTGTTGGAGAAAGAGAACCATGTCGAGCGATACCAGTGGTGCTTTCCACCCAGACGTCACTGCCGTTCACCACCATGACCTCTAAGACATCGGGTGATTCCAGCACATCACGGATGGGCCCAAGCCCCGTGAGCATTAGTTGGTGTCGGTTGTGATGTGGCGGCCTAACAGTTGTTCAACCCGCGATGGCAGCAAACCTGCATCGACAGCGCGAGCGATTGCTGGCTCGTAGGGAATTCGTGCTTCCAAACTGGCCCCAAGAACTTGAACAACGTCGTTAGTGGTGAGTGCTCGGCCTGGTTCTTCAAGAACGTATGCATGCACCGGGCGTGGAAGATGAGTGGCTCGACGAAGAGTGAGATAACACGGCCGAGCAACTGTGATGACTTTTGTTGCCGCGTCGTGTAACACGGTGGGAAGACGACCGACTCCGGCATCGACAACAACTGTGTAGGGCAGGGTGGAAATAGCGTCTGCAAGTGCTGCCCACCGTGGTTCGCCGGAAATGAACTGGGACCCAGAATGCACAACAAGCAAGTTGGAGGTTGCCTCGCTACCGAGGGCTAGAAGTGCAGCGGAATCTCCGTGATGGTTCTCGGATAACCAATCATTTATTCCTGGTCCGTGCGGTTCTGACATTCCAACAGTGGCTGGTTGATCGCCACATAAGTCAAGTAGCACCGTACGTTGTCCACGCAGGGCCGACAGCAATGCGTATGAAGCAGCGGTCACCGTGGTGCCATTGCCACCTTTCGGTGAAGTGAAGATAAGAGACATGGTCCTCCAGTCAGGTTGGAGGTCATGTGTGCCGTCGCATTCGACAGCGGAAGAACTATCTCACTTCATTACGAAGTGGAGCTCCCGCCAAGAAGTTTCGGAAGTTTTCAACAAAGAGTTTTTCTGCGCGTATGGCAGATTTTGGAGATGCACCAGAACTATGGGGTGTCACTATGACGTTCGGCATGGACCACAAGGGCGAATCTTGTGGAAGTGGTTCAACAGCAAAAACATCAAGACCAGCACCAGCAATGTGCCCAGACTGCAGTGCGGCAACTAATGCAGGTTCTTCTACGAGTTCACCGCGCCCAACATTGATGAAGTGTGCTCCTGGCTTCATGCGCGACAGTCGCGCGGCGTCAAACAAGTTCACGGTGTCGTTTGTAAGAGGTAACGCAACAGCAACCCAATCGGCGCGAGACAAAACAGCATCTAGTTGATCAAATCCGTAAGTAGCGCATGGTTCATTCCCTGTGGGAGTGCGACGAATTGCTTCAACGTCCATATTTAATGCCACACCGAGCCGCGCAATCTCCATACCAATTGGTCCCATACCAATAACTGCTAGTCGTGCACCATCTAACTCAGTGAACTGGTGACGTTCCCATTCACGCGCATCTTGGTGCTTCATCCACGCGCGCACGTTTCTACTGAGTGCAAGCATGTACAGAATTGCCGTTTGTGCAATAGGAGATGCAGTTGCGCCCGTGGAATTAGAAAGTCGAACGCCGCGTTCCAGCAGTTGTTGAAAGAACGGACTATCTACACCAGCAGAAAATGTGTGTAACCATTTCAGTTGTGTTGCACGCAAGATAGAGAGAGCAATTCCGCGAGAGCGTTCGGGCCATAAGTCGCTTGAGTAAAACGCAATGTCAATTGAGGACACCACGTCATCGGAAACAGGTTCGTCGCCAACGTAAATGACGGGTTCCAAACGGGGGGCTATTTCACGCAGCGCATCACCCTCGCGGGCCCACACGTTGTCGCTAATGAGAAGAACGGGATGACTGTCGCCTGTGGTCATTGCCACAGACTATGTAACACGGTGCTCTTGGGCAGTACCGTCAGAGTCATGCGCATTCTTGTTGGACTTCTTTCGGTGCTGTCGCTAGCGCCCACCCACATTGGGTCTGGGGACAGCGTTCAACCGCGCGATACGGAATCTGTCATCAACACCATTCGTCCCGCCCTTCCCGATGGAGTTCGCGTCAGCATTGTGGGTGCCGACACCTTTGTCCGCCTTGAGTCAGATGGCGTACGGGTAGAAGTGCATGGTTACGACGACGAACAGTATTTACGTATCTCTGCAGAAGGCGTCGTTGAAATTAATGATGCGTCTATGACCACCGTGCTGAACGGTGATCGTTACGGAAATGTCGATGTCACAAATGTTGATACGTCCGGAATTCCGAAGTGGCGAGTTATAGGAACAAATGGCGTCGCCATGTGGCACGACCATCGTTCTCATTGGATGAGCCCCAAACCTCCCGCAGCTATTGACGAAGACGGGAAAGTTTTGGATTGGGACATTCCCATGATCATTGCGGGTACGCGCACAATGGTGTCGGGAACTCTGTACATCCGAGACAAAGCCAGTGTTGCGTGGTGGTTATTCGGACTCCCCGCAATTTTTCTCGCGGTTGTGTTGGCTCTTACTCGCCGACGTTTGTTTTTGTGGTTGGCCGCCGTTGCGTCCGTGAAGGGAATCATTGTTGGCTACTTGGAATTCACTGGGTTGCCAGCCGATGCGCGAATTACGCCCGTTCTCATGATGTTCAGCGCAGGAGCTCTTGTCATTTCTGCGATGGCTATTGCTACATCGCGGCGCGATGGCCGACATCACGTTGCCGTCAGCTTGAATGCCGGAGCCGGTGTTGCCTTGGTCATCGTCGCGTGGCTGTGCGTTGATCAGATTCGTGCTGCTTATGTGCCAGGAATTGAGTGGCCGTGGATGGCGCGTGCAACCTTGCCCAGTTTGATGGGAATTGGTTTGGTGAGCGCGATTGATGGTGTGACGCGCATTTTGCGCCCACCGCAAGAGAAAATTGCGTAAGCGTTAGACCGACAACAGGTCGCGCGCACCGGTGTCTGACGACGGGTGACGCAACTTGCTCATGGCACGCGCTTCAATTTGGCGAATGCGCTCGCGCGTGAGGTTGAAGTGTTCTCCCACTTCTTCCAATGTGCGACCTTCGCCACCGTTCAAACCGAAACGCAATTTAAGAATTTCACGCTCGCGTTCGTCGAGTGGAGCCAGCAGACGCTGAATCTCTTCGGGGAGCAGCGACGTTGCCGCTACTTCGAATGGAGATTCGGCTGAGCGGTCTTCAACAACGTCACCAAGTTCTGCATCGCCGTCTTCACGAAGTGGTTCAGACAACGACAATGGCTCGGCGGCGAAGCGCAATGCTTCGGTGACCTTGTCTTCTGGCATCTCTACTTCTTTTGCCAGTTCGGCAAGAGTGGCAGGGCGACCAAACTTCAGCTCGAGGCGCGAGCGAGCCTTTTGCAGGCGAGCAAGAGTGTCGCCGGCATGGACTGGAAGGCGGATGGTGCGACCGGTGTTTGCGATACCGCGGGTAATTGCTTGGCGGATCCACCATGTTGCGTACGTGGAGAACTTGAAGCCTTTACGCCAGTCGAACTTTTCGACCGCGTGCATAAGGCCAAGGTTGCCTTCTTGAATGAGGTCGAGAAGAGGAAGACCAGATGCCTGGTACTTCTTGGCGATGGAGACCACAAGGCGAAGGTTGGACTGAACGAAAGCGCGCTCGGCAATTTCGCCTTCGCGGATGGCTTTGCGCAGTTCGCGGCGCTTGGTGGCAGAGAGGGTTTTGGCCTGTTCCATCTCGGCGGAAGCGATTTTGCCCGCTTCGATCGCCTTTGCCAGGCGGACTTCGTCATCTTTGGTGAGAAGTGTGTACTGGCCGATGTCTGTGAGATAGAGCCTGACGAGGTCTTCTTCGTCGCGGTCAATCCTGTCCTTTGCCACTCTTAACCTCACCTTGCATTCGTAACCCCTAAAGGGTGAATAGGGGCAGGATACCGAGTGCATTCCCAGCAGCCACAGCCCAGGCAAAACATTTGGTTATACACAGGGGTGACGCCACAAAAAGCCCGAAAACAGTTAGGTTTTTGGCATGGCTAACCCTCTGCTGAACGACAAGGCCATGGGCCTTGGCAACCTTGACCAACCAAACAACACCTGGGCTCCGCCCACCACCGAACCCGTTACCGATGGTCCCATCAGTCGCTGGGATGGCGGAATTATGACGGTGCGAGGAACAGCATCAGCAACTCTCATGTTGTTGGTACTTCTCATTGCATCGGCAACGGTGACATGGATGTCAATAGATGAACCACTTCCCGGTGGCGTCATTCAATTTCCTACTGGTTGGGTCATTGGCGGATTCATTGTGGCGCTCATTGCAGTTCTTGTCGGAACGTTCAAACCGCACCTCGCAAAATTTGTTGCACCTGTGTATGCACTTGCCGAAGGTGTTGTAGTTGGCGCAATTAGTCGTGCTTATTCAGAGGCCTATAGCGGCATTGTCATGCAGGCAGTGGGCGCAACGCTTGGTGTTTTCGTTGTGATGTTGTTGCTCTATCGCAGCCGTGTTATCAAAGTGAACGACAAGTTCCGTCGCATCATCATGGGCGCCATGCTTGGTTTAATGGCGTTCTACCTGGTGTCATTCATCTTCGGAATCTTCGGCAACATGCCATCGTTCATTAACGATGCAAGCCCATTGGGAATTGGCTTCAGCGTGTTTGTTGCAGGTCTTGCTGCATTCAACCTGGCACTCGACTTCGACACCATTGAACGTGGCGTTGCAAACAAGTTGCCTGCTCACATGGAGTGGTACTGCGCACTAGGAGTCACCGTCACTCTTGTGTGGCTGTACCTTGAAATCTTGCGCTTGCTCGCAAAACTTCGCGAGCAGTAACCAACGTTGTTATTGATTGCGGCGAGCCGTGGGGTTGGCTGCAAGGTGCGCTGAATCAATTGGTGCACCGGTCAACTCATCGGTCCAATATGTGCCGTTCTCTAAACGACCAAGCGCAAGCTCTACATCTGCAAGATCGCGTTCCATCTGGTCAAGGTTGAGTGGCTCTTCTGGATTCACGCCTGTCATCGTAGGCGCACACGCCATGTGGCCACGAACGAGGTGGCAGGCGCGTGTACTTGTAGCCTCGCCTGCATGAGTTTGCCCTTTCCTCCACTTGACGGATCCGCCCCCAAGACGCAGAAGTTCCCTGCGGCGCCAGACATGGGCATTGACCCGTCAAAGCGTTACACCGCCACCATGGAAACATCCATGGGAACTTTGGTGATTGCACTTGATGCAGCACGCGCACCCAAAACCGTGAACAACTTTGTGTATTTGGCTGCGTACCACTACTACGACGGCATTATTTTCCACCGCATCATTAATGGTTTCGTTTGCCAAGGTGGTGACCCAACGGGCACCGGAATGGGTGGACCCGGCTATCGCTTTGAAGACGAACTTCCAAAGCCAGGTCAGTACCAAATTGGTTCGCTTGCAATGGCGAACGCCGGACCAAACACAAACGGTTCACAGTTCTTCCTCATTTCTGGTCCAAGCGGTGTGCAGCTTCCACCTGCATATGCACTGTTTGGTCAAGTAGTAAAGGGCCTCGACGTAGTTGACGCAATGCAGAAGGTTCCCACGGCACGTGGCGACCGCCCCATTGACGACGTGGTGATTAACAGTGTCACCATCACCGTCGCAGACTGACGTTTCTCTCGCTTCGGCAAAGCGCATCGCGCTTGCTGCTCAAGGTTTCTCAACACCACGCCCTACTGGTCGTGTTGATCGGCGTCACCTTCGAAAGGTGATCGACCATGTGGGACTCATTCAAATTGATTCGGTGAACGTTGTTGTTCGTAGTCAAGAGCTTCCGTTGTTTTCTCGCTTGGGAAATCATCCACGTTCTCTCATTCCCGATGCAACGAATAACGCTGAACTCTTCGAGTACTGGTGTCATGAAGCATCCCATTTGCCAATAGGGATGCAGCCGTTAATGCGGTGGCGAATGGAACAAGCAAAGCGTGGCGAAATGTGGGGTGGCCTAGTTCGCGCAGCAAAGAAAAATCCAAAGTTGTTGAATGAGATTCGCGATCGGGTTCAGAATGACGGTCCGATTGTTGCTGGTGACGTAAAGACGCGTACAGGTCCGAAGGGTTCGTGGTGGGACTGGGACACAGGAAAAGCAATGCTGGAATATTTGTTCTGGACTGGCGAGATAACTGCGCGTCGACGACCAAGCGACTTTGCACGTGTTTACCACGCGCTACACGACGTTTTTCCTGCGCACATTTTGAAGGCGAAGACACCAACAGAAGATGAAGCGCGTCGTGAACTTGTCTTGCGTGCTGCGAAGAGTGTGGGAATTGGAACTCTGAGCGACCTTGCGGACTATCACCGTCAAACTCCAACTCGAATTCGTCAGATTGTGAAAGATCTTGTGGAAGATGGAGAACTAGAACAGGTGCGCGTTGAAGGCTGGCGTGATACAGCCTTTGTGTTGCCGAATACGGTGCAGCCACGTTCAGTGAATGCTCGCGCACTTCTGTCACCGTTCGATTCATTGGTGTGGTGCAGACCACGAATAGAGCGATTATTCAATTTTCACTATCGAATTGAGATCTACACGCCCGCACCAAAGAGAATCTATGGCTATTACGTGTTGCCGTTTCTTCTGGGTGATTCGCTGGTGGCGCGCGTAGATGTGAAGGCAGATCGCAAAGAAGGTGTTCTGTTAGTGCCCGGTGCCTACAGCGAGCCCAATGTCGATATTGCCTATGTGGCAGCAGAACTGATGGCTGAATTGAAGTTGATGGCAACGTGGTTAGGACTACACACGGTGCGTGTGGGTACCAACGGGGATTTGTCTAGACCGTTGTCGAAACTTGCGAAGGCGAAATAGCCCAGCGAATAGTTGAGGCAATTACCGAACCGATGGGGCGAACAAAAGCACGCTCAGTAAGTGGCAGATAGGGAAGACGAAGTTCTGCACGAGCCCAAGCGGGTAACAACGCAACTGCAGCAGCACCAATGAGCGAGTACGGAACGCGAGCAACTGGTGGCAGTGGTGGCTGCAACAACAAGTACTTCACCACATCGTTTGATTCGGGAGTGCCTTTGATTTCGTAGCGGAACATGGCGAGTTGATCGCGAAGTCCGCGGACCGACGTTGGTGGCGCAGGAACCCCTAGCTTCGACGCAATAACAGCCATGTCGGCGACGTACTGGTCGCACTCATTTTCTGTGAGCGGATGTTCACCGTACTCCTGATGTGCGCGCAAGAAACTGTCTACTTCGGCAACATGCACCCAACGCAGAAGATGTGGGTCATTTGCAGAATAGGGCTGACCATCTGTGGTGGTTCCAGCGACACGTTGATGGACAGCCAACACACGATCCACTGCCATCTGGGCAACATCGGCGGGGCCAAATGATGTTGCGGCCAGAAAGTCGGCGGTGCGTTGAAGGCGACCCCACGGGTCGTTCTTGTAGTCCGAGTGCTGAGCCACCCCGGCCATGGCGCGTGGGTGAAGGGACTGCAACAGCAATGCACGCATGCCACCAATAAACATTGATGAGTCACCGTGCACTCGATGGATGGGACGGTCGGGAGCAAACCAGCGGGGTCCAGGAGCCAGCATGACCGCTGCCTGTTTCTCCTCGGCGCCATCTCCGATGACGCGTTCACGAAGCGCCTCGGCAATGGCCTGACGAACGGTCTCCACTCGATCTGTGAGAGGGGCGGGAAGAGTAGCCATCCCCGTATCGTGCCAGACGAATTCCTTGTCTCCACGTGCGAATGTGTCACTCCGTATGACCACTACGCTCAGAACGTGACAGATGCACAAGATTCAGGCTCGTTAGACAACGGACGTCGAATGCCACGGTGGGTTCCACGGGCTATCGCATTGTTCTGGTTGGGATATTTGGCCACGTTTGTTGGCAGGTTTACATTCCATCGACTGAGCAATTTGCTCATTCTGTTGCTTGTTGGTTTGTTCATTGCGTTGGCACTTGAACCAGCGGTCAACAAGATGGTGGCGCGTGGATTCAAACGGGGAAGCGCTACGGCACTTCTTATCGTTGCGGTGGTTCTTTCCGTTTTTGTGTTTATAGGCGCCATGGGAACAGTCGTCACTCAACAGATTGCGGATTTGCTGAGTAATAGTGAGAAGTACGTGAACGACACTGTGCGAATCATTAATGACACGTTCAATTCAAACATTGATCCGGCGGCGGTAAACGAACGAATTGCCGATCCGAATGGCCCCGTTCAAAAATTTATTGATGCACAACAAGACAATGTGTTTCGCGTATCAGTGCAAGCGTTAGGTGTTGTCTTCCAAGGCTTCTCAGTTTTGCTGTTCTCGTTCTATCTAGTGGCCGACGGACCGCGATTGCGTCGTTCTATTTGCTCACGGTTAAACCCAGAGCGTCAACGCGCAGTTCTCGACGCATGGGAACTTGCCATCACAAAGACCGGTGGCTTTCTTTATTCGCGTGCATTGCTTGCCGTTGTGTCTGCGTTCTTCCACTGGATTGCATTGCAAGCAATTGGAGCACCTGCACCAATTGCGATGGCCATCTGGGTGGGACTTGTCTCTCAGTTCCTGCCCGTTATTGGTACGTATCTTGCGGGAGTACTACCAGTACTACTGGCGTTCATCGAATCACCAATTGATGCTCTTGCGGTGATTGGTTTCATTTTGGTGTACCAGCAACTTGAAAACTATTTGTTGGCGCCACGCATTACAGCGCGAACGCTAGAACTTCACCCTGCGCTTGCTTTTGGTGGGGCACTAGCTGGTGGAGCAGTTCTGGGACCAATTGGCGCAATCTTGGCATTGCCTGCTGTGGCCATGGCACAAGCACTTATTTCTGCATGGGGAACTCGTCACGAAGTCATTGACGATCCACTCACAACTCTGCAAGAAAAGAAACCAAAAGGCCGAAAGAGTGCCGGTGGTTGGAAAGATCCCAGTTGAGCGGGGTGCACCCATCGCATTTTGCTCCACTCGCAATTGTTTCGCGCAACGGAGTAGATGAAAGCGTTCACTTTGGTGCGCTTGTGGCACTTGCACCAGATGGTTCGGTGAGTTTCTCGGTTGGTAATCCAACAACAACTATCTTTCCGCGTTCTTCCACGAAGCCCTTTCAAGCATTGGCAATGGTTCGGGCAGGGCTGTCGCTGCCACTGGAGCAGTTGGCATTGGTGTGTGCAAGCCACAACGGCGAAACTGTTCATCTCGACACCGCTCGTTCAATTTTGGCAAGTGCTGGTTTGGGCGAAGATGCGTTGTTGAACACCGCAGACTTTCCTCTTCATGTTGCATCTGCTCATGCAGAAATTCATCGGGGAGGCGCAAAGTCGCCGCTTCAAATGAATTGCAGCGGCAAACATTCCGGAATGTTGGCAACGTGTATAGCGAACGGGTGGCCCGTAGAGACCTATCTGCATCCAGACCACCCGCTACAGCAAGCGATAACCAATGTCATCACAGAACTCACTGGGGCTGAACCGGTAGCAATTGGTGTCGATGGTTGTGGCGCTCCGGCGCATGTGGTGGAACTTGTGGGTCTTGCAAAAGCCATGCGCGCAATTGCCGTCGGTGATGCTGGTGACTCCGGACAGAAGATTTTCACCGCCATGTCACAGCATTCATACATGGTGGGTGGAGATGGTCGCCATGTCACCACCATTGTGTCGAATGTGCCAGGTTTGTTCGCCAAAGACGGTGCAGAGTCGGTGTATGCGGCAGCAACACGCGATGGTCATGCAGTTGCACTCAAGCTTTCCGACGGATCGGGACGCGCAACTCCAACAGTGTTGCTTGCGGCGCTTCAGAAACTTGGCGTTGATGTATCGGGCGTACCCAGCAGTATTCAAGAAGTGGTGCTAGGTCACGGACAGCCAGTTGGCAATGTACGAGCAGTAGGGATGTAAGAAGAGAACTATGGCTATTCCTTTTGTCCCACGAATAGACGATGCGCCGTATGCAGTTGCTGAACCGATGACGCCACTTATTCAGCGTGTCATAGCGCAGAACCCATCAAAGTTCAGTTATCACGGAACAGGGACCTACATAGTGGGTACTCAGAACGTTGTTGTGATTGATCCGGGTCCCACCTTGAATTCGCATCGCGACGCACTGGCTGCCGCCTTGAAAGGCAGAAAAGTGGTGGGCATAGTTGTCACACATTGTCACTCCGACCATTCACCGCTCACAGCGTGGTTACACGAAGAAACGCAAGCACCACGTTTTGCCATAGGCCCACACCAGGTCTATGAGGGGTTTGTTGAAGAAGATGATCACGACCTGTCAGAAGATGACCCATCGGAAAAGAAGGACGAAGACGAGGAACGGGAGACGATTGATCTTGCATTTGCTCCCGATAATCCGGTGCGCGACGGTGAGACCATAATCTCCACCAACGAATTCACATTGACAGCAGTTGCAACTCCCGGACACACATCAAATCACTTGGCCATAGCAATGGATGTCGATCGCGCATTATTCACGGGCGATCATGTGATGGGCTGGTCTACAACAGTGGTGTCACCCCCCGATGGAGATATGCGTGCCTACATCGATTCAATGCACAAAGTCATTGGACGACACGATTCAATTTTGTGGCCAACTCATGGTGGTCCTGTTACGGATCCCGACACATTCCTTGCTGCGTATCTTGCGCACCGTTTGGAGCGAGAGCAGCAAATAATTCATCAGATTGCTCAAGGAAATTCCACAATTCCGGGAATTGTGAAGGTGTTGTATGCCAGCGTGGACAAAAAACTGCATCGACCTGCACGTCGCAGTGTGTGGTCCCACTTACGCAAGTTGGTGGACGACGGTGTGGTTGTCACGGTTGATGGTGCAGCGCCGCGCCTCTTAGGTGAGTACGCACTGGCCTAGCGAACAGAGCCCGGAACAAGTGTTTCTGGGTCGAACAGTGCGATGAAATCTTTGGTTGATCCATTGAGGTGACGGTTTGGGTCACCCATTCGCGTGTCGATGATCTTTCCGTTTCTGGTGGTCTTTCCAAAATTGTCGTAGACGGCGAAGTACGGCCACGTTCCGTTGATGTCTAATTGCATTGCAGTTGAGCAACCAGCAACCAACAAAGTGTCGGCCAGCATTGCAATGTTGACCTTGCCAACTGCAACAAACATCATTAAGCCGTCTGTTCGAACACAGGCAGCAGATCTGAAGTTATACAACTTGTTGTCGAAGTCTTTACCCCAATCGACCTTGTTATACGTGTGATACACAACCTTGCCGTCTTCAACGAGAGGTGGAAGATTCTGTCGAAGCGATGCCCAAGTGCCATCGTTTATCATGTCTTTGCCCCACACACCGATTGTGCTGGTGCCGTCTGTTCGAATTCCGAAGGTTGCGTACCCCTTTCGCATTTTGCGAATAATTCTTCCTTCGGTGAGATAACCACCCGGTTCGTGTTCAAATCTGAATCCGCCATTGAAACTTGCAATGAGAGATTTTGCGGCAGTGGTTTTAATTTTTGAAGAGTTCTTCCATCCCTTGCCGCCTGGGATTTCTGTGCCGTTGAACAATCCGGCGCGAACCTTATTTGGGTCGTATGTAGCCATTGTTGCCACCACGGATCCGTAACACCACAGAGGTCGCATTGATGTTGCGTAAATCATTGGTTTCGTACGCACTCGCATGACTGATATCCATTCGCCTTCGCCACGTAGTGCGGGCATTAGTTGTGGCGCGATGTCGGTAGGGCGAGCGGGAAGTGTCGTAGTCGTTGTGGTGGTGGTTGTTGTTTCACCGGGAAGTGTGGAACTAGTTGTTGTCGAAGTAGTTGTGGTTGTGGTGGGGAGAATCGTTGTGGTGGTGGTTGTTTCACCGGGGAGTGTGGAACTAGTTGTGGTGGGTTCACTATTTGGACAACTGGCTGTACGCACTCGCGTTGTTTGTTCTGCTGGAGCGGCACTTCCACCTGGCCGAACGGTTGTGGTTGGCCCCGCGTTTACGGCTGTTGATGACGTTGTTGGACCAAGTGTTGTGGGGCTAGCAATGGTGTTGGGCGGTTCTGTGTCTGCAGGAAGAAGAGCCAATGTGTCGGCTGGTGCGGCTGCAGGTGGATCGTTGTGTAGCCACGTTTCTAGTTGGTCTACGACTCCACCAAGGCCTTTGTTGCGTGCCCACGACGCAAGATTTTGTTGCAGAGGTTCATTTGGGTTTGCCAATACGTAGCGTCCGGCTGAAAAGCCAGTGATAGCAACAAAGAAGGCAACCGCTCCCGCAAGTATTTGCAGAATCTTGCGACGGTTCATTTCAGACAGGCTAGGCGCATTAGGACTGTGAGCTCTTGTCACGCAAGTGGCGGCCAATGTAGGCCACCACTACTTCTTGCGTTTCTTGGTCGAAATACACGTGAATACGTACCAAGTGAGCTTTTCTTCCGCGTCGCAAGTGGGCTTCAGCACGAACAGTTTCGCCACGCCATGTGATGAGATAGTCCTCTTCAAATTTCTGACGAGCGTTATCAGAAATACGGGGAGCAAAGTCGAGTCCCATTTGGCGGCATGCCAACACGATGCTGGTGCCAGAAATTTCACCGGCACGCCATGCACGAGCAACTTCGTTCAAACGAACAAGATCTTGAAGAACACTGACCGGTTCGGGACCTTCAAGATGTTCTCCCGACTCGAGCGCACGTTCATGAAAGACAAGGTGTGGACAATGGTCTTGTGCAAGTCGAAGAGCTTCTTTCATAGACGCCACCGCGCGCACTTGCGGCGTACTGCCCGCCTGAATCTCTAACGACACATTGCGCAAGATGAGTTCGTCAAGTTGCCCGCCCTTTTGTTCAATTTGCACGCGTTGTTCAGCAATGATGCGGTCGGCATCGGCGAGCGCCGCTTGCATGTCTTCCACGGTGGCCTCTAGTTGTTCAATATGCAAGAGCTGATCATCAATCTCGTCTTCATCTGTCGCAGTGTCTCGTGGGGATTCAACGATTGGCTCATCGTCGTACCGTGGTGGCGGCGGAAGACGCGGTGCGCTAACTGTTCGAGCGGCAATCTCGGTAATCATCGTGGCCAGGCGTTGTACAACTGAAAATTCTTGTCCGACGCGCACATCTTGTCTGCGTTCAACGTGTGGCTCAAGTGGTCCGGCCCAATGAACGAGTAAGTATCCCGGACCAGTGAGGGCGGTTCCCGCAAGAGACAGGTATCCGCGTAGCGCTTCTGGTGTTGTGATGCGGAACTGATGAACAAGACCAGTGAGGGGACCGAGTGCATTAGGAAGGATTGGAGCAGCATTGTTCACAAAGTCGACAATTTCCACCACAACAGGAAGTGTGCGCCGTGGTGCATGAACAAGCGCACCTACGCGAGCGCCGTCTTCTTCAGTGCTGATAACAGTTGTGGTTCCACGCAAATATTCGTTTGCATCTTCCATGCGTACAGACAGAAGAACTGAGTTAACGAGATGGACAACGTGTGGTGGTAATGGTTGAACTACGTACGGCGCCACGCGAATAGTTGTTGGGGTGGCAATGATTCGAAGGTCGAACAGAAGAGTGCTGTCTAGTGCAACAACGGTGGCAGTAATGGTTTGCGCATATGGCTTTCCTGTTGCACTCTGCGTGATGGTGAGACGAAACACTGGGTCGTCTGTGCCTTCGCGAACACGAACAGAGGTACCCGGCGCATTTTCGTCGAACGGGTAGTGCTTCATCTGCCAGTCGGTGACAAGGTCTACAAGAGTGATGCGATCGCTCTCTGAATAATCGACAGCAGTGAGGGTGGTGGCGAATGTGGTGATCACGGGAGAGGCCTCCCGTGGAGCAGGCCATTAGCGATACGGCCGAAGTGCCTCGTGCACCTGAGAGAGAAGGGAAGTGACTTCGGCTGCATCATCGGGATCGAGTGTAAGCAAGTGGTCGAAGGCTGCCGACTCGATATTGATAGCAGGGTGCAACTGATAGAGCTGGGGCGAGGAAACGGGCTCCGCCGGGGTTTGAAGGCGGGCCGATCCGGGGGCCTCACGGTCAATCCAGCACTGGGCGGCTGCCCCTAGGGCCTGGAGGGTCCAGCCGGTTTCCAAGCGCACATTCCAGTGGCGGGATGGGGAACGCGGACGAGAGAGTGAGACCTCCAATGGGGCCTGACGAACAGGAACTTGCATTCGCACAATGGGCCCGGAATGGTCGGCATGAGATATCTCGGCAACGACAGTGTCGTGCGCAACGGAAAGAACCAGTGGGTCATCTTGCAGGCGTTGCGATGTGTTGTACTGCTGGGGAGTGACGACTTCCCACACCCATGGACGTCCGCCAGTTTCAACTGTGGGCACGTTCATCCCCACCCACGCAACAGCGAGACCAGGCATTGTGACTCGTCGCCACGAGATGGAACTGTGTTGCTCTGCGAGCGAGCGTTTCACTTCTTCCACCATCGTGTGCACGGGACTTGATAGTGGCTTGTTTTCGTCCGTGAATGGTGGATACCCCTATCGGTGCCACACTTGCATCGTGCCAATCTTTGAGCGACCTGACATCACCATTAATTACGAGATATATGGTGACGGGCCACGCGTGCTGTTCTTCAATGGCTCGGGTGCAACATTGCAGACCACCCAGTTACTGATTTCGGCGCTGGCAAAGCAGTGCACGGTACTTGCACACGATCAACGCGGGCTTGGTCTTACAAGCATTCCCGATGGTCCGTACACCATGCAGCAGTACGCACAAGACGGGGCTGCATTGCTTGACCATGTTGGTTGGGAGACATGTGCAGTGTTTGGAATTAGTTTCGGTGGCATGGTCGCACAAGAGTTTGCAGTGACTTATCCACAGCGGGTTGAGCGACTTGTTCTCATGTGTACATCGGCTGGTGGCGATGCAGGATCGTCGTATCCGCTACACGAATTGGGTTCGCTCGCACCCGCTGAACGTGCGCGCAAAGTGACTGAACTTACCGATTCACGTTGGACTGAAGAATGGCTAGCCGAACATTCGGCAGACGCACAAATGGTTGCTCTGAGAAATGAGCAAGCCGCTCGGCCGAAATCTGACGACGTCATTCGTGGTGAACGTCTTCAGTTACTTGCACGAATTGAGCACAACGTTGCAGACCGCCTACATCGCGTGACTGCGCCAACGTTTGTTATGGCAGGTCGTTTCGACGGAATTGCACCACCAACGAACTCCGAGGAAATTGTGAAGCGAATTCCCGATGCATCTCTTGCCATTTATGAGGGTGGCCACATCTTTTCCGCACAAGATAAACAAGCCATGATTGATGTTCGACAATTTCTGACAACCGGACATCGACCATGACCCCAAATATCTTGCTCATCACGCTGGATCAATTCCGTGGAGATTGTTTGTCCGCTGCTGGTCATCCGCTTGTGAAGACGCCACATCTTGATGCGTTGGCGGCAAACGGAGTTCGATTCACACGCCATTACAGCCAAGCATCGCCGTGCGCGCCAGGTAGAGCATCGTTGTACACCGGTATGTATCAAATGAATCATCGGGTCGTGGCGAACGGCACTCCCTTAGACGAACGATTCGACAACATTGCACTTGTTGCACGACGCGCCGGATATGCACCTGCTCTGTTTGGTTACACCGACCAATCTGTTGACCCACGCGTGACCACCGGCCCCGACGACGAACGGTTGACTACCTATGAAGGCGTACTTCCCGGCTTCGATTGCCAGTTAGATCTCACAGGAAACTTTCGACCGTGGCGAGAGTTCTTAAAATCTCGTGGTCACAACACTGCCATGGGAATCCTTGATCTTCTGAAGTCTGAAGGAGACCGTCCCGAAGAGGTGAGTGTGTCGTCTTTTCTCACGTCTGAACTTCTGCAATGGATTAACCAACAGTCTGGCGCATGGTTTGCACATGCAAGTTTCATTCGCCCACATCCTCCGTACGCGGCGGCTGGGAAATACGCAACCATGTATTCACCTGAACATGTAGGTGAACCAATTCAGCGTGCCGACACAGTTCATCCGTTCCACGAAGTGATGCTGCAACTCGATTCAACAAAGGCCCCTGAAGATGCAGACGAGTTGGCCAAAATGCGTGCGCAGTATTTTGGAATGATTAGTGAAGTTGACGCTCAACTGGGACGAATTTGGGAAGCGTTGCGAGAGAGTGGTGAATGGGACAACACCGTCATTGTTGTTGTTGCTGATCACGCAGAACTCTTAGGTGATCATGGTCTGAAAGAAAAAGTTGGGTACTGGGATACCAGCCAACACATCGTGGGTATTGTTCGAGATCCACGACACCCCGCAGGTCACGGAACAATCGTTTCTCATTTCACTGAGAACGTCGACATCATGCCAACGTTGTGCGATGCCATGGGCGTTGCAATTCCCGCACAATGCGACGGTCTTCCGCTCACTCCATTTCTTGAAGGAGTTGAACCCGAATGGTGGCGTGACGCCGCCCATTGGGAATACGACTGGCGCTTTGCTTTGATTCCGCTTGATAGATATGAATGGCCATGGAAGCGACGGTTAGAGCAATTGAACTTGTCGGTTCGACGCAGCGACACTCATCTGTTTGTTCAATTCGCCGACGGTGATCACTTATGTTTTGATCTCCTTGCCGACCCACATCAGCGTGTGACCACCGACGACCCTGCGGTGTTGTGGCGCGAGGCACGAGCAACATTGCAATGGCGAATGGAACACGCCGACAGAACGCTCACCGGATTTCTTGTGGAAGAAGGCGGCAAGGGTCGCTGGCCAGACAATGTTCAGTGGCGCCAACAGGCCTAAAACGACCACGTATCGATAGACATCATGGTGTTCAGCGGCGCACGTTGAAGTGGGCCGTGGTTTCCCTTTGGATAACCCAGCGGAATCATGGCGTGCACACCCCAGCCGTCAGGAAACTTGAGGATGTCTCGCAGTTCACTCTCGCGTGAACAGATAAGGGTTGTGAGAACTCCTCCTAATCCTTCTGCACGCGCCGCCAAAAGAAAGTTCTGCACGGCTGGGTACAACGAAGCACCACCAACAACGGGGTGACGACCAAGTCCCGCATCGGTGACATACAGCGCTGATGGATCGTGAACAAACAGCGCAACAACAGGGATGTCGGCCAGGTTCTCTGCAAGTGCGGTGCCTGTTCCGAATTGCGCGCGAACCTTCTGGATAACTTCTGCTGGTTGGTCGCCCAGCTTTGCAATGTTGTAGTCGACATACTTTGCCCACTCGTCCACGTACAGTGCAGACAACTTCTCTTTAATGGCGCGATCACGCACCGCAATGAGTCGCCATGGTTGACGATTACCGCCACTTGGTGCCCACACCGAGGCTTGACAGACGCGTTCGAGAGTTTCCTGGTCAATCGGGGTGTCGCGAATGCGCCGGATAGAACGCGTAGTGGACAGAAGCGAATAGAAGTCGTCTGTAATTGCCATGTAGGCAGTCTGTCACTTGTGAACTGGGTTAGCGACGGTGGGCGCTTGCGCCCCACGGTGCTGCTTCTAAGCCCAATCCTACAAACAACGAATGCAACAGTGCTGCGTACTCAACGGAGAGGTGAGCACGGGTGAGGCGTATGAGTTCGTCGCGAAAGAGAACCCCGTGACCGTCTATGCGAACGGAGGCGTGTGCAACTTCGTGCAAAAGAGTGGACAAGGTGGTGGTGCGCCCATAGAGGCAAATGCGGTGTGAATCGATGTCGGTAGATGCAAGTGCGCTGGGCCTAGCTTTTGCAATGTGAAGTTCGGGAACATCGATGTCTTCGCGATGGCAAACGGATTGCAACCAGTCTTCTAGTTCGTGTGATTGCATAATGCGCGCGCCAACTATGTGGTCGGCCACGTGTTCGCAGGCATAGGTGAGTGCTTGCTCTGTGGAGCACCGCGGAAATTGTGTTGCAAGCGATTGTGCCTGCGTGACAAGTTCGTTGATGCTGTGGCTCATAGTTCGCCACGAACTCCGCTGGTGAATGAACGACCACCTGTGGAGAACCCTTGCCCTGCAGCACGCCCGTTGGCGTAGGCGCCAGATGAGGTGTCGGTGTACGAGCGACTGCCCGATAATGGTGGGGCGGTAGCACGCATTTCTTTGGTTGCGCGTTCCATACGGCTAGCCAGTACTAAGCCAGAGCCTGGTGTCTCGCTAATGAATTCTTTACGTGACGTGTTGAGTGCTTCGACAATTCCTTGTGTAAACCCGTTCCACCATGCTGTGCGCCACGAGCGGTCTCCGCGTGGTAACACGCGAGCGCCAAGAAGATCTGCTGCGCAAAAAAGCGTGTACGCCGCAGTGATGTCGTTGTCGCGTCCGTAAAGAACCATGACGCAGTTGTCATCGTCGTCGTCGAACCCGCGGTATCCGGCACATGAATGCAAGCGAGCAATGTGCCACAACAAGTCTTTGCGGCGAACGCGGTACGGGCCACCAATGAGAAACGTGCGAATAACAACTTCGGTGTCTTCTGCGGGTGCAGAGTCGGCAATGTCGCTTTCTGAGAGTCCGTGCTTTTGCATGAGTTTGGACGCCAGGGCAAGAGCAGTTTCTGCCTCGGCTTGCGGCGTGTTGGGGTGCTGCGCAAGGGTAAGTAGTGCCTGAATACGGTCTCGTTGGTCGCTCATGCGGCGCACCTTAGAGGGAGGGTGTTCAGTGGTTCAGCACATTCGCAAGGAACGTGCGGGTGCGTTCTTCGCGGGGCGAAGAAATGACTTGAGATGGTGGGCCCTGCTCCACAATGACGCCACCGTCCATAAAGACAACACGCGATGCAACATTTGATGCAAATCCCATTTCATGCGTGACGACCAACATGGTCATTCCCTCGTCGGCAAGGGACCGCATCACTTGAAGTACTTCACCCACTAATTCTGGGTCCAGTGCGCTAGTGGCTTCGTCAAACAACATGACGTCTGGATTCATGGCAAGTGCACGAGCAATTGCAACTCGCTGCTGTTGTCCGCCAGACAGTTGACCAGGGTAGGCATCGGCCTTTTCACCCAGACCCACACGTTGTAAAAGTGCGCGGCCAGTTTGTTCGGCTTCGGAAGCACTGCGCTTGAGAACTTTGCGTTGAGCAACGCACACATTTTGAAGAGCTGTCATGTGAGGGAACAGGTTGAACTGTTGAAACACCATTCCAATTTTTGAACGCGCTTCGTCAATATCGCAATCAATATGTGTGAGTTCTCGACCAAGAACAACAATGCGCCCACTGCTTGGTTGTTCCAGCATGTTGACGCAACGCAACAACGTGCTTTTGCCTGATCCGGAGGGGCCGATAATGCACACCACTTCACCGCGTTGTACTTCAAGGTCGATTCCACGAAGTACGTGGTTAGTACCGAATGACTTGTTGAGAGCAGAAATGCTGACCACGTAATCATCAATGAAGATGGGCTCTTGACTCATTTGCCCGCCGCCTTCGCACGGCGTTCCATCCACGCCACTAATTGTGTGAGGGGGAGTGTCATTGCTAAGTACACAAGGCCGGCCACCATGAGCGGCGTTGCGTTCGCAGTTGAGTTCACCCCGTCGCGACCAAAGCGCGCCAGGTCTTTTGTTGCAGCAGTAACACCGAGAACTGAGATGAGAGATGTGTCTTTGATGAGCAATACGAATTCGTTCGTAAGGGGGGGAATAATGATGCGAAGTGCTTGCGGAATGACAATGGTGGACATTGCCCGCGGGTATGACATACCCAGTGATCGGGCTGCTTCCATTTGACCTTTGGGAACAGCTTCGATTCCGGCCCGAATTGTTTCGGCCATATAAGCAGCGGCTACTAATGCAAGCGGAACTGCACCTTGCATGTATGCGTTTGGCCATTGCCAACCAGTAGCAATGGGAATACCGAAGCCAAGAATGAGAAGTGTGACAACGAGGGGAATGCCACGGAAAATTTCAATGTAAATAGCGGCTAACCATCTGTACGGACGAATTGTGCTGAGGCGCATCAGCGCAAAGATGAGTCCGAAAGTAAGCCCGCCGGCGAAGCCAAGAATCGTGAAGATGACCGTGTTCTTTGCGGCTTTAGTGAGGATGTCGGGGAATTGTTCCTTTACAAGGTTCCATCGGAACATTGCGTTGGAAAGTTTGCTCCAGTCAACGAGAAGGGCCACGGCCAGCAGTGCAGCGATGCTGAGTGCATACACGGCATACCGTGTGTACATCGCACGCTTGCGCTTGCTGATTGCCATGGCCCCCTCGTTTTCTGTTACGTCAGTGTGAGCTAATTAGCCGATGAAGTACTTGTCGTAAATGGTCTTGTAGTCGCCGGACTCCTTGAGAGCGTCAATGCCCTTGTTCAAGATGTCGAGAAGTGCAGTGTCACCAGTCTTAACGGCAAAGCCGTACTGCTCTGGTGTGTCTTCAAACTTGACGGAAACTGTTGAAGTTCCCTGCTTGTCTGCGCGTTCCTTATTGATGAGGTAGTCCTGCAGAACTGCGTCTACCTGACCTGACTCAAGAGCAAGGAACATTGCTGATGCTTCGTCAAACGACTGAATTGTTGCACCTTCGGGCTTGTTGGCGTTTGCGAATGCTTCACCAGTTGTTCCGGTCTGCACAGCAATTGTCTTTCCTGCAAGTGCTTCAAGCGAGTTGTACTTCTCTGCATCGGCCTTGCGAACAAGCAACGACTGGAATGCATCGAAGTAGCTCTGTGTGAAGTCTGCTGCGTTTTCACGCTCTTCGGTGATGGTCATTGACGATGCCACCATGTCGCACTTACCTGCTGCTGGTGCAAGCCAGATTCCGTCGAATGGTTGAACGCTGACTTCAAGCTCAAGACCATTGTCTTCAGCAATTGCGCGAACAACATCCATGTCGAATCCGGTCCATTCACCGTTCTCGTCTTGGAACTCGAATGGTTCATATGGAGCGTCTGAACAAACGGTGAGTGAACCCTCTTTGACGAGTTCAAGTTCACCGCCAGAGGCGACGGTTGTGTCTGATGATGAGTCGTCTCCACCGCAAGCGGCGACGACGAGTGAAAGTGCTGCAACTGCTGCAAGCACGCGGGTATGACGGGCCATTGTGACTCCTTGGAATGACGTTGAAATGGTCGGATGAAACCTTAGACCACAGAGCCACTGCACCAAACGCCTGCGCTGTGACTAACAGCCCGCAACGTGTACCTCAGGCGGCCGAAGGGGGAAGCAATACTTAGTGGGATGCAACGGCGACAAGACATTGAAGGGCTGAGAGCAGTCGCTGTTGCCGCGGTGCTTCTTTTCCACGCAGGCGTTCCAGGCCTTGACGGCGGGTATGTGGGCGTCGATGTCTTTTTTGTGTTGTCTGGCTTCTTAATTACGTCTCTTTTGGTGAATGAACGAGCGACGTCTGGATCTATCTCGCTAAGTTCGTTTTACGCGCGACGTGTTCGTCGATTGCTTCCCGTGTCGGCATTGGTTGCGGTACTCACTTTAGGTGCCTCTTATATATGGCTAGAACCCATTCGCGTTCGTTCGCTGACTAGCGACATGATTGCCACAGCCGGTTTTGCATCAAACCTTCTGTTTGCGCATCGAGGTGCCGATTACTTGCAATCGTCGTTCCCGCCGTCACCGCTGCAGCATTACTGGAGCTTGGCGGTAGAAGAACAGTTCTACGTTGTGTGGCCTGCACTGATTGCTTTGGTGTGTATAGGAATAAGTAATCGATCACGCTTCACCGTCAAAGTTCGGGTTGGTCTTCTTTCATTCGTTGTTGCTGTTGCCTCTTTCAGCGCGTGCATGTTGTTGATGCAAACATCGCAGCCGTGGGCATTCTTTGCCCCGCACACTCGTGCCTTTGAACTTGCACTGGGTGCATTGATTGCAGTGCTTCCTGTTGCAGCGTCGCGTACTGCCAAGTCCGTCGCCGCCTTTGGTGGGTGGATTGGTCTTGGTGGAATTGTTATCAGCGTTATTGCATTTAGTGAAGAAACGACATTCCCAGGTCCGTGGGCACTTGTGCCGGTGCTAGCAACAGTTCTTGCAATCAACGGCGGAATGGCTACATCGTGGTCACCACTCGCAATACTGCGCTTTTCTCCAATTCAATGGCTTGGTTCTCGTTCGTACTCTGCTTACTTGTGGCATTGGCCCATTCTCATCATTGCTGAACCTGCATTAGGAAGAGATCTCAGCATTGTTGATGGACTCTTCTGTCTTGCCATCACGCTCGGACTTTCTGAGTTCTCGTATCGACTAGTAGAGAACCCCATTCGCCACAACATCTCTATTCAAGGTCTGCGTGCCGCAGCACTTGCAGTTGCCCTTGTGGCGCTTCTCGGCGGTACTGCGGTAATGGCTCGCAACAATCCTCCAAGCATCACTCTGGGACCCGACGCCACAGCGCCCGTTCTAGAAACAACAACAACTCTTCCAAGCCCCACAACAACAGTTCCTACGGCTCCTGAAATGCCACCACTTGGCAGTCCGCTACAAGCGATTGTGGATGCTGCGAAGGCAACGGGACTACCAGGCAACCTCACGCCGTCTTTGCAGGCAGCAGTCACTGATCAGCCAATTATTTATGACGATGGATGCCATGTTCGATTTACACCAGTTGAACCAAAGCCTGGGTGTAGTTATGGCAAAACAGATTCTCCAATAGTTATTGGCTTGTATGGCGATTCTCACGCTGCGCAATGGTTTCCGGCATTTGAAAAAATTGCAATCAAACGCAACTGGAAACTAAATGTGTATACAAAAGCAGGTTGTCCACCCGCAGAAATACCGGTGTATAACAAGGTGCTTGGTCGTGTCTATCCCGAATGTAAGAAGTGGCGCGCCAACACACTTGATGCAATGGTGGCCGATGGAGTGAAATTCGCGTTCGTCATTCATTTTGATCGACTGCTGTCCGCAACTACTCGCAAACCGATGTGGCAAAAGGAATGGCGAGAGGGAATGCAAGGAACCCTAGATGCATTGCGTTCGCGTGGAATTACTCCCATCATGGTGGAAGACACGCCGTATCCCGGACAAACGATTCCTACTTGCCTCAGCAGGAACTACACAGATGTTCATCGGTGTTCACCCACCATTACAAACGCCTATCGCGTTGACATGTTTGAAATGATGAGGGATTTTGATACCGCGGGTGAACACGTTGTGTGGGTGAGAAACTGGTTCTGCACTGAACTGTTATGTCCCACAATTGTGGGAAATATGTTGGTGTATCGCGATGACAACCACTTAACCGTTACCTACGCAACGTTTGTGGCCCCGCTATTAGACGCTGCAATCGCTCCAGTCGTTGATTGGTACACAAATAACCCCTAATTCGTGTCACACTTACGACATGGAACAAGACAAAACACAACGTCAACTACTCGATGACCTTGTTGCCCGTGGAATTCTCAGTGCAGATCAAGCCGACAACATTGAAGATGCTCCGCGTTGGTCATTCTCAGTTCGTGAACTGGTGACCTATCTCGCATCGCTTATTATTGCGGTTGGCGTTATTCGCCTTCTCGTTCTCGCGTTCGATGACGCTTCTGTTGGAACAATCGCTACTGCGCTCTACATCGTTGCGGTTGCGGCTGGTGTCGCATCGTGGAAACTGTCATCTGGCTCAGAGATAATGCAGCGCTTCAGTGAAGTACTTGAACTAGGAGCAATGGGTGCTGCGGCTGGAGCTACGGGAATAGTTCTTGATCAAGCAGACATGAAGAGCGAATGGATTGGTGTTTTACTTACTGGTGCAGCCGCTGTGTGGGGAGTGCTGCGATGCACGCGTTCACGTTTCTCGGGTACTGCCGCCATGTCGGTAGGAACCATTGGATTCTCCATTGCACTGAGCGCGCTCATTAACTCCGATAGCCAAATACTTGGTGGAACGTTCATGCTGGTCGCTGGTGCATCTCTCGTAGTTGTCGGCACGCAACGAATTGGAGCTCAGCAAATTGCGCGAGCAGCGGGGTCGTTGTTCGTCATTATTGGGTCAATGAATATTGGTTCAGCCGAAGACTGGTCGCGGCCAGCACCAATAATTGCTGGTGCAATTTTGTTTGCCGCAGGAACGGTTGTTCTTGCCCCAGAAATGTTGGTTGCGGGTGCGTTCTGCGTGGTTGCCGGAGTTGTCATGACGGTGATGGAGTGGATTAACAACGATATGGCTCAAGGCCTTGTCATTATTGCCACGGGGCTTGTCGTGCTTGGAGTTCTTTCCGCGCAAATGCGACGTGCTGTTAATCGACCAACGCCTGGTGCACGAGTTGCTTGAGTTGTGGTCGTAACGGCCACGTACTAGACGGCATTAACTGCGTCATGATGGTGTAGACCAAATCTTCTTTCGGGTCCACGGTGAAGTTGGTGCTAGCGGCACCACCCCAGCCGTAGTCACCAACGCTGCCCGCCACTTTTGCCTTCACTGGGTCAAGTGTGACGCTCACGCTTAAGCCAAAGCCAACGCCATCAAATGCAGTTTCTGCGAAGAGTGGTCGACCAAATGCGGTGAGGTCGGCGTTGTTCGGTAAATGATTTGATGCCATGAATGACACCGTGCGCGGAGAAAGAATGCGAACACCATTGAGCTGGCCACCACCGCGAAGCATCTCGGCAAACTTCATGTAATCGGACATTGTGGAAACAAGTCCACCACCACCAAGATGCGCTTTCGGATCAACGAGTGCACCGGCACCACCTGCATCGTTTCGCACTCGACGACGATTGTCTGCTGGGTTCGGTACGTACAGTGCTGCGAGTCGGTCTGCTTTGTCTGCAGAACAATGGAATGCTGTGTCGGTCATTCCGAGCGGTTCGAAGATTCGTTTTTGCATGAATTCACCAAGTGTCATGCCAGACAAAATCTCTACAACACGACCAAGCACGTCGATAGACATTGAATAAGCCCACTCTGTTCCAGGCTGGAACATAAGTGGAAGCCCAGCGAGAATGTCGCAGATGTCGGCCAGCGATGCATCACGTGGCGTGCCCCATTCGAAACCTGCATTGCGATACATCTGATCGACGGGGTTTGAATACACAAAGCCGTATGTCATTCCGGCCGTGTGAGAAAAGAGATGCCACATCTCCATTGGTTCGGTCACGGGATCGAATCGGGGAGCAGTCAAAGTTCCGCTACGGAATACTTTTTGATTGGCGAAAGATGGGATGAACCACTTCACTTGGTCGTGCATCTCAAACTTGCCCTCTTCCCACAAGATGAGCGCAGCAACTGCACAAATGGGCTTGGTCATTGAATAGATGCGATAAATGGTGTCGTCGGCGATGGGCTTGCCATTTTCCACATCTGCATGGCCGTAGGTGGCGTTGTATGCCAACTTGCCTCCGCGTGACACCGCAATATGCCACCCAGGCAGACGGCCGTCGTCAACAAACTTTGCGAAGTGGCTTTCAATACGGGCGAGGCGGTGGGCGTCTAGGCCTACTTCGCCTGGGTCAACATCGACGGGTAGTTGTGTCATGGCCGAATCGTATGCCTATGACTATGGTCACGGCCGTATTGGGGAGTTATTGTCACCATAAGCACATTCAGCAAGGACGTGCGTGGCACGGGAGACACCATGGGCGAGTTAATCGACTGGACAACTGCATTCGACATTTTCGATAAGGACTACATCGAGAATCCGTTCGAGATTTGGGACACCCTCCGCAACGAGTGCCCAATTGCTCACACCGATAAGTGGGGTGGCTCGTGGTTGCCAACAAAGTACGACACGGTCACAAAGATGGCCCGCGAACCAGAACTGTTCTCCTCGCGCGAGATTTTGGTTGTTCCTCCAGCAGAAGCTCCGGGATCTGGCGCATACGGAGAGACAAAAGCAGCACCAATTTCTGTTGATGCTCCTATGCACACGTGGACACGCCGCCAACTTCTGCCCGCATTTTCTCCGCGCGCAGTTGACGAGCTTGAAGTGTTCACCCGTGCATGGTGCCGTGAGTTAATGGACGGAATCGCTGCGCGACCAACTGCCGATGCTGCAGTTGACTACGCGCAGCAAATTCCTGCACAGGTGATTGCCACAATGTTGGGCGTTCCCACCAGCATGAAAGACACCTTCACTAAATGGGTGCGTTGGAGCCTTGAAGCTGGTCTCACAAATCCAGAACTGCGCATTAAGGCACGCGCCGAACTTCAAGATTTCTTTATGGGTGAAATCATTAAGCGTCGCGAATCAGGAACAAAAACCGACCTCATTGGCGAACTTGTTCATGCAGACCATGACGGAGAGCCATTTCCTGACGGACTCATCTTGGGTATGTGTGGTCTGTTGTTGATTGCGGGTGTCGACACAACATGGAGCGGTATCGGTTCGTCGTTGTGGCATCTTGCAACAAACAAAGAAGACCGCGAACGCTTGGTACAAGAACCAGAACTTATTCCGTCAGCAGTAGAAGAGTTCTTGCGCGCGTACTCGCCAGTCACCATGGCACGTCTGGTGAACAATGACATGGAATACGAAGGGTGCCCAATGCACGCTGGTGACCGTGTTCTCATGGCGTTCCCCGCCGCAAACCGCGACCCCGAACATTTTGAAAATCCGGATCAGGTCATCATCGACCGTGAGCACAACCGCCATGTCGCCTTTGGTGCGGGAATTCACCGCTGCGTGGGTTCAAACCTTGCCCGTATGGAAATGCGAGTGGCTATTGAAGAATTCCTTGCGCGCGTTCCCGACTTTGAATTAATCGAAGACGCAGAAGTCACCTGGGCTGGTGGACAAGTTCGCGGACCACGCACAATTCCTGTGCGCATTAACAAGTCAATTGGTCACTAAGACTTTTCGCTAGGCCGTACAAAGTCTCTGAACGCGGCTAGTGCGCGGGGGCCATACACGGTTCCTGGTCCACCATTCATACTGATGGCCACGCCAATGGTTTCGGCAACTTCTTGTTCGGTTGCATTCGCTAATGCAGCCCCTCTTGCATGACTGGCAATACAGCCATCGCACTTCAACGAGATGGCAATAGCAAGCGCAATTAACTCTTTTGTTTTCTTGTCGACACTGCCATCAGCAAATGCTGCCTTGTGTAGTTCGCCAAAACCGCTATATACATCGGGAATAAGTGCACGCAATTCGCGACCTTCTGCGCCAAGTTGTTGAAGAAGTCCACGACCGTGGTCATGTGAGTGATCTGTCATGTGCTTAGTCTGCCTGTTTGGTAGAGAATTATTTCAACACTTCAAGTGCGTTGTTGTCGGCTACACAGTGCAATGAGCGGAGCAACATGTCTTGCAGCAGTTTCTGTCCGCGCTCGTTCTGCTCGGTGAATCCACCGAAGGTTGTGACGCCGTACGTAACGCAGAAACAGATGCAGATGAGGTATTGACGCCACGCCTCTTCTCGGTTTATTTCAATGCCGTGACTCTCTAATCGATTCAGATAGATATCGACTAGTTCACGATCGTGTCCGCGACGAACATCGGTGGAGATTGATTGGCTGATGTAGTAGCCAACGTCATACATGCCAGAACCCGTTCCAATAAGTTGGAAGTCGATGACGACTGGATCTTTTCCGTCGAACATGATGTTGTCGGCGCGATAGTCACCGTGGCACATGGTGGTGGGTGTCATGAGGTTGCTCAGCATCCAAGGCACTTTTTCTGCCCAAATGCCACCAATTTCTCGAACACTGTCGGGAAGAAGATGACCAGCGTGCTCTTCAACGCTTGGCCATCCACCTGCCCACAACATGGGAAGAACCGCGTTGTATGTGGGGTTGTCGAGGGGTTGGAATGTGGCGGCGTAGTTCGCCAACTTCGGGCTGCCCCACCACATGGCGTGGAAGTCGGCAAGTTTTTCCAACAGCACTTTTGATTCGTCAAGGCCGATTCCGTCTAATTGGTTCAGCGGACGCATGTGCCCGATGTCTTCCATGACAATGGTGAAGTCTGTGTTGTCGCTAGCAATTGCTTGTCCGTAGCACTTCGCAGTTTTGAATGGTGCGTCTGGCGCACATTCTTTATAGAACACCAATTCGCGAATGTAGAGAACGAGTGCGTCGGCGGTGAACCGTTGAGTGGGGTCGTCGGTGGGGTATTTCACCACGACAGACTTTGGGCCCTTCTGGGTTGCGCCGGAATACGTTGGGATAACGCGCTGCAAAATACTGAGAATGCCAACGCCTTCGCCAATGCGCTCAGTAGACACTCCCGTTACTGAAACACCATCTTCTAGGTTGCCACTTCCGCGAAGAACGCCTTCTACCCATTGCGGTGTGATGTCGGCATCGGACTTGAGAAGACCCAGTCCAGATTCAATGAGATCAACGATTGCCATGAGATTTCCCCCTGTGTAGAACGCACCCCCCGATGCGTTATCCCTGAACACTAGTTGTCGAGGCGGTGAACGCAAATGGCGGCACATAGTGTGAATGGAATGAGTGATGTGCGCGTCGGCGTTATTGGCACGGGAATGATGGGGTGTGAACACCTGAAAAACCTGATGGGTCTTCCCAATGTGGCAGTCACAGCAATTAGCGACCCAAATGCAGAGCCACGTGAATGGGCACGTCTGACCATGGGTGATGCGTTTCATCGGGTGAGTGAATTTACTGATCACCGCGATTTGTTGGAATCCGGCACGATCGATGCAGTACTTGTTGCTTCACCCAACTTCACACACAAGGCAATTCTTGACGACATTCTTGCCACCGATATTCCTGTGTTGGTGGAAAAGCCAATGTGCACCACTGTTGAAGATTGTGTGTCAGTTGTAGAAGCTCAACGTTCTCGTTCTGCTCTTACATGGGTGGGTTTGGAATACCGATACATGGCCCCTATTGCGGAACTTGTGCGTCAAGTTCACGGGGGAGCAGTGGGAGACCTAAAGATGCTCGCTATTCGCGAACACCGTTTTCCCTTCTTGGTCAAAGTTGACAATTGGAATCGCTTCAGTAAGAACACGGGTGGAACGTTGGTTGAAAAGTGTTGTCACTTTTTTGACCTGATGAACTTGGTAGTCCAATCACGTCCGGTGCGAGTTATGGCAAGCGGGGGTCAGGACGTTAATCATCTTGACGAGTACTACAACGGTGAACGTAGCGACATTTTGGATAACGCCTACGTGGTTGTTGAGTATGCAAATGGTGTTCGCACCATGTTGGATCTCAGCATGTTTGCTGAGGGTTCACGTCACGAACAAGAAATCACGGCCGTGGGTTCAACGGGCAAGGTAGAAGCCTTTGTTCCTGGAGATGGTCAGGTGTTCATCGGAGACCGAGCAACGCGCAAAGGTCGTTCAGTAGATGTATCTATCGATCCAGATGTTGCACATGTTGGTTTTCATTTTGGTGCCAGTTTCCTTGAGTGCAAGAAATTCATCAATGCTGTTGTGGCAGGAACATCGTCTGAAGTGACAGTGGAAGATGGTTTGTGGAGTGTGGTTATTGGTGCGGCGGCACACCGTTCTATAGATGAACGCCGCAGTGTTGACATTTCCGAATACGGGCTGTCCTAAGACTTCTTTCCAGACTCACGACACTTGTCCGAGCAGTACAAGACGTTGTGCCAATCACGAGCCCACTTGCGCCTCCATTCAAAAGGTCGTCCGCACGCTGCGCAGATACGAGGCTCAAAACCGTTCTTTTTCTTCGGGACACGCGTCACGACTTCTAGCGTAGGGACTTGGCAACAAGCACCGATACGGTGACGGTATGGAAGATGTTGTCCTTGTGCTGAACGTGTTGGCATCGTGGACCATGGTGGGTGTTATCTGGTTTGTGCAGGTAGTGCACTATCCGTTGCTCTCGGTTGTGCCCGTAGAGAGTGCAGCATCGGTGGCTGTTGAACATCAACGCAGAACAGGCTGGGTTGTCATGGCACCAATGACAATTGAAGGCATAACCACCTTGTTGTTATTAGGAATGGTGCCTATTGGCGTCGCGTGGTTTGTTCCGTGGTTAGCTGGAATACCGCTTGCTGTTGCATTGGGCGCCACAGTTTTGTTGTCGGTTCCACGGCATGCGCGTATGGCTACACAGCCCGATGCCACCGTGGGGCGCGAGTTGGTCACTACTAACTGGGTACGAACAATTGCGTGGTCCCTTCGTGGTCTTATTGCCACCGGAATGTTGCTTGCCACATTGATTGAGCGTTCATGAGTAAGAACCTTGTTAGCTCTGCGCTCGATGCAGCTGTCGTCCCTGGGTTCTCCCGCATCGGGTTTGCCGTTCGTTCGCGCATGAACAACTGGCAGAAGGTGTCTAGTAAAAATCTGCACGGCCGCGTCATCGTCATTACTGGCCCCACATCGGGTCTCGGTGCGTCGGTCGCTCGCACACTTGCGGCCACTGGTGCATCGTTGGTGTTAGTTGGTCGCAACAAAGAGAAATGCGATGCAATTGCATCTGAACTCCGAGAAGATTTTCCGCACACACCAACAGCTGTTGTCATTGCAGAGATGGGAAATCTTCAATCGGTGGCCGACGCCAGTAGGTCTCTTCGCTCACAATTCCCGCGAATCGATGTGCTCATTCACAATGCTGGTGCGCTACTGAATGAGCGCACAGTGTCTGCACAGGGAATTGAGCAGACACTCGCATCTCACGTGTTAGGTCCATTCCTTATGACCACAATGTTGAGAGATTCTTTGCGTGCCGCCAACGGACGCGTTATTACTGTTTCGTCTGGTGGCATGTATGCGGCGGCTCTTCCGCAATTGCATGCGGGGGAGACAATGGAACTGTCGACGTATAACGGATCTCGCCAGTACGCCATTGCAAAACGAGCGCAAGTAACACTGAATGAATTGTGGGCTCAAGAAGAGCCACATATTGAGTTTGTGACCATGCATCCCGGTTGGGCAGATACGCCTGGAGTGCAAGATTCCATACCTTTGTTCCGTCTGCTCACTAAGCCAATCTTGCGAACCGAAGAACAAGGAGCCGACACTATTGCGTGGTTAGCAGCGGTGCATCCGTTGCCGTCAGTGAGTGGAACCTTCTGGTGTGACCGTGAAGTGCGTGCAACGCACAAAACACCAAGTACCAAAAAGAGTGATACGCCACGTGCGCGCGAAGCACTGTGGCAATGGTGTGTTGACTCAGTTCAGTCTTTTGTGAACTAGCGAATTAACCCTGCACGCACACGTTTGTGGTGGTGCCAATTCCGTCAATTGTTGACACCAAAACATCGCCAGGCTGTAGAAACACGGGCGGCTTGCGCGAGACACCGACTCCACCGGGGGTACCAGTGAAAATGACATCACCAGGTAGCAACTGAACAATTCCTGACAAATACGAAATAATGTCCGACACACTGAAGATGAGGTCGTCGGTTGTGGTGTCTTGCACCACTTCACCATTCAAGGTGCATGTCATGTGCAGAGCATCACGTTGTGTTACGGCTTGTGCGTCAACAAGCCATGGACCAAAGGGAGAGTAATTCTTGCGACTCTTTCCCAAACTGAATTGTGGTGGCTGGCTAGCGAACTGAAGTTGACGATCTGAAATGTCTTGACCAACGGCAATGCCTGCAACATGATTCCACGCGTCCGCCTGGGCAATGTCTCGACCACCGTCAGAGATAACAACAACGAGTTCTACTTCCCAGTCCACTGATTTTCCGTAGAGAGGAATATCGGCATTTCCATGAGCGACAGATGATGAGTACTTCGTAAAAGTGAGCGGCGACTTTGGAATCTCCATTCCGCTTTCTTCCGCATGTGAGCGGTAGTTCAATCCAATTCCGAATACTTGAGTTGGCCACGGGGAGGGCGCATCGAGTTCGTTGATGACACATGGGGTGCCAGTGCCAGAGAATGTGGCAGCAAAATCTCGTACTTCGTTCCATCGGCGAAAGGCATCAATTGGTTCGGAGGAAAACTTCCCACCACTGGCGTCGGCCAGGTCGACCAATGTGTTGTCTGGGCCCACCACTAACTGGGCGCGGCCGTTTTTGCAGGCGAATCGCAATGTCATACTCTGCACTATAGTCTCTTTTAGTCAGTTGACTAAAACTCTGAAACCAAGGAGTCGCCATGGCATCACCAATCAAATTTGCCCACATTGTTCTGAAGACATCGCGCTTTCCAGAAATGCTCGACTGGTGGAAGAACTTCCTTGAAGGCCAAGCGCGCCACGAGAACCAGTTCATCTCTTTCATCTCATACGACGACGAGCATCACCGCATTGCCATTGTGAATTTTCCAAATCTGGAAGATCGTTCCGCTACCGCGTGTGGCACCGAACATTTTGCGTTCACATATGCAAGCTTGGATGACTTGTTCGGTCAGTACGAACGAATGAAGGCGTGCGGGGTGTCGCCGTATTGGACCATCAATCACGGAATGACGTTGTCTGCGTATTACCGCGACCCAGACGGCAATCAAGTTGAGACCCAGTTCGATGCCATGACAATGGAAGAGGCAGATGCATTTATGGCCGGACCATTATTTGCAGCAAACCCCATTGGTATTGAAGTTGACTTTGAAGCACTTATTGCTCGCTATCGCGCTGGCGAAGGTGTTGCTGCAGTCACCGATTATGCAACCGCCGGCAAGTGATTAGCACCGAAGAAAAATCGGGTCGCACACGTGTCGATACCGAAGACAAGTTAATTGCAGCCACCGCCGAATTACTGGGCGAAGTAGGGCCACGTTCTTTGAGTGTGCGCGCTATCGCAGAGCGCGCCGGAGTCAACCACGGCCTGGTACATCACTATTTCGGTGGGAAAGATGCGCTTCTTCAGGCCGCAATGGAACGTTTGGTTCATTCGCACCACGACTATGCAATGGAGCAATCGCGGCAACAACCATTGCCAGCACCGTTAGCGCTGATTGGTGACCCAACGTATTTACGCGCGGTTGTTCGCACTGTTCTCGACAACGAGATGTCTCTTGCCCGTACCGAACTGACGGAAGATGTCTCTGTGCCACGTAACGCCATGTTGCACATTGCAGCTCAACATGGGACAGACGAACCATCGGTTGAACTAAAGGCAATGATGGGTCTGGGTATGGCAATGGAAATGGGTTGGGCAGCTCTAGAGCCGTTCATCTTTGCTGTTGTTGCAGCAGAAACTCGTGAGGAGCAAGAACAGATTCGTATTTCAGCGCGTCGTATCCGTTCGCAAATCATGAATGAACTGGTGGCGAAAGATGGTTGATGTCACAATTCTTGGCGGCGGACCAGTGGGCTGTTTTCTGGCTGTAATTCTGTCCGATATGGGTGTCCCGAATGTCGTGATTGATCGCGACGTAGTGCCGTATCAACTTCCGCGAGCAATTGTGATGGATGATGAAATTCAGCGTGCTTTTCACGACCACGGCTTGGGCGAGTGGCTGCAACAAAACACTGAGCCTCTTCAACGCGGAGATTTTGTCGGGCCCACCAATGAAGTAGTTATTGGTGCAGATATTCCGCCCTTGGGTTTGCAAGGTGTTCCTCCAGTGATCACTCATTATCAACCAGACCTAGACACCATGCTGCGTACGGAAGCCGAACGCCGTGGATCACAGGTGATGTGGGGGCGTACGGCGGTGAATATGGTGGACAACGGTTCATCAGTAACCACCACCTTGGATAATGGTGACTCTGTTCAGTCGCGTTGGTATGTGGGTTGTGACGGTGCCAGCAGTTGGACACGCAAACACATTGGTCTCACTCTTGAAGATCTGCGCTTCGACCAAGAATGGTTGGTTGTTGATGCTGAATTACATGAAGGTGCCGTTGTAGATCTTCCACGCGGAGTTCGTCAGTATTGCCACAAAGAGCGACCCTTTACTTTTGTTCAGGGAGTTCGCCGTTTTCGCCGTTGGGAATTTCAAATACAAGAGCATGAAGATTCCCAGCAGTTGAATACCGAAGAAGGCCTATGGGGACTTTTGCGGGGAATGATTTCGCCCAATACTGCACGGTTAGTGCGCAGCGCCGTGTATCGCTTTCATGCGGTCGTGGCGCCAAACATGCAAAAAGGAAACGTTTTTCTTGCGGGAGATTCGGCGCATCAAACTCCACCTTTTGCAGGTCAGGGGTTGAATTCGGGAATGCGTGACGCGTTGAATTTGGCGTGGAAACTGTCATTTGTCAAGCGGGGCATTGCATCCAGCAACATTCTTGACACGTACTCCACAGAGCGCGAGCCACATGTTCGAAGCACCATTGCTCACGCTGTCGATATGGGTCGTCTTATTGACCAACTTGGCGGTCGAGTAAGTCATGGAGTTGACATTGAGAGTGGCTATGGCGGTACACGCCCCAGTCCACACATTGAGGCCGGCATAGTTGTTGGTGATGATCCCCGAGTAGGACACCAGTTTTGGTATCACCCGCAGGTATCGGCTGCGGTCCGCATGAATGGAGCATCGTTGGCGGTGGTGACTCAAGAAAACATTGAGATACCCAACGCTTTGCAACGTATTGGAGCACAGGTGGTGGTTGCCCCAGAATCGGTGCAAGATGCCTACGCCGTCATCGTGCGACCTGACCGTTATGTCGCCGCCGTTGCCAATGACGCTCACGATTTGAACTCAGTCGCCACTCAACTCTTTACTGCTTACGCCCTTTAATTGTTGTACGAAATATCTAAAGAGGTCTATTTATTTGTTGCAACAAATAAATAGAGGTACTCTCGTGTGCGGAAGAGGGAACCACCGTGAACACAGTCGAGACATCCGTTCTGATCATTGGAGGCGGTGGCGCAGGACTGACGGCATCAATGCTGTTGTCAAAGTTGAACGTTGATTCGTATCTAGTGAGTTCTCTCCCTACTACTTCGTTGCTGCCAAAAGCTCATATCTTGAATCAGCGTGCGATGGAAATCATGTCTGACGCAGGCGTGGCCGACGAGATCTACATGAGGGGAACCCCTCCAGAAAGTTTTTCGTATTCAGCTGCATATGTCGGTTTCGCCGGACATCCAGACGCCGGCCGTCGAATTGCGAAAATGGAATGTTGGGGAACCGGGGGAGAGAATGAAACGTGGTGTGTTGCGAGCCCACTGTTATCTACAAACCTTCCTCAGATACGACTAGAGCCCATTCTGAAAAATCAAGCAGAAGCTCTTTCTCCTGGAAAAGTTCAGTTCCATCACGAATTAATTTCGCTAGAAAATCACACGCATGGAGTGATCGCGCTAATTCGCGACAAGGACGCCAACCGTGACTACATCGTGAATGCGAAGTATGTCTTGGCATGCGATGGTGGACGAACAGTTGGTCGGCAACTTGGAATTGAAATGGTGGGGCTTCGTAAAGCAGCAAGCCAGGTGTCTTTTCATTTGTCAGCAGATTTTTCACCGTGGAACTCTGACGACGATGTTCTCATTCGCTGGATAGGAATGCCCCAACTTGGCATGCAAGTGGTCATGGTTCCAATGGGGCCAGATGTATGGGGTTCACGGTCGAAAGAATGGGTCGTCCATTTGAATTATCCCTATGAAGACCCACGATCTCTAGATGATGTAACGGTGGAAGAAGACCTTCGTACTGCGTTGGGAATTGGGGACTATCCCTTGGATATTCATCGGATCTCTCGCTGGGCATCAGAAGGAATTGTGGCTGACAAATTTTCCGTGGGGCGTGTATTTCTGTGCGGCGATGCAGCGCATAGACACCCGCCAACTGGTGGATTGGGTCTCACTAGTGCAATGCACGATGTTCAAAATATTTGTTGGAAACTTGCGTATGTCCTACGTGGTTGGGCTGGAGAGAAGTTGCTTTCTACGTATGAAGTGGAGAGACGTCCAGTGGTTGAGCGAAATGTTCAGCGTTCACTCGAAAATGCTAAGCAATGGGGCTCTACGTGGCGCGAACTTGGTTTGTCGAATAGAGACATGACAGTTGATGAAAAATGGAGCCACCTTTCCCGTCTGTGGAGTACGGATCCGGCCGACGATGATTTCAAGGCATTTGCTAGAAAGTTATTTGCTATTCATTCAATGGAGTTCCAAGAGCAAAACGTGGAGTACGGATACACGTACACATCGTTGGCTGTCGTCAGTGATGGAACCTTCCCTGCGCCAAATCCTGATGATGTTCGTCTGTATGTCATGGAAACCAGGCCGGGACATCCATTGCCTCACGCTTGGGTTGAAAACCTGAAAGGTGAACGGTGTTCCACAATTGACCTTGTGCGACATGGTCGTTTCTTGTTGATAACTGGGGAGAACGGCCAACAATGGTGCGAGGCGGCACAGCACATTGCGGAAGATCTACGCCTTCCTCTCGATGTTGTTCGAATTGGCCATACAGATGGTGATTATTTGGACCCACGTTTGGCGTGGACAAAGAATCGTGGAATTTCAGCGGACGGTGCAGTTCTGGTGCGCCCCGACAGATTTATTGCATGGAGAAGTCATGGCGCCTCAGAGTCTCCTCAGACCGTGCTAGCAGCAGTATTTGCCCGAGTTCTCCACACTGCGTAATCCACTTAAAGAGAAACAGTGAAGATGAAGAAAGAATCCACCGCAGAACGCCTCAATCGTAGTTCGTACATCTTCCTGAACTTGACGTCGTCAGTTCTTTCGGCAGATATTGAACATCTGTGCTCAGAAGAAGGCCTCACAGAGGCTCATTTTCGAATTCTGTGGGTTTTGTGTCGTGAATCTTCTGAAGAAGGAAGAGCCATGGGTGAAATCGCAGATGGTCTCATCAACAGAGCAGCAGATCTCACGCGCTTAGTTGACAAATTGGAAAAGATGGGACTTGTCGTACGGGAACGATCACCAGACGACCGTCGCCGGATTGTGGCGCGAGCAACTTCTCTGGGTAGCAAAACCTTCTCTCGCCTCTCACATAAGATTCGTAGTCTGCATGTTGATCAGTGGGATGCTCTTACACAGGCGGAACAACGCCAACTCATTCAACTTCTAGACAAAGTGCTGACAACACGCACATCATTTGCCGAAGAGTCATGGCTATTACGAAAAGAGAATTGAATGACTGACGAAGAACAGCCACGGTTTCAGGTTCGACCCGAGGTACGTGAGAAACATGACTGCATGTCGTGTGGATCTCACCTTGCCACTGCGTGGAGTACACCTGAAGGCAAGGCGTGGCTATGCCGCGAATGTGCAACATTGAACGGACTTGGCTGTCCGTAAAACTAGGCCAGTGCTTTACGCAGACCCTTGGTTGCTGAGTCGCCAACTTTCTTGAAGATGCCACCGAGCACAAGGTTCATCGGCGCAACAATCCAGTTCGCTGTCAGTATTGCGTCATAGGTGACATCGCAACCTGTAGCTGTAGGAGTAACTGTGACGCGGTCGACGGAAGTGAAGATTGTGTTGCGTCCCTTCACCAAAACGTTCGTGAATTCGTCATATTCAACAGTGGTATAGCGAAGTACTGATGGCTTTCCACCCATACCCCTGACAGTGATGTCAAACACAGTGTTTAAACCGGGACCATCGCCGTTGATTTGTTCCACCTTGATGATGTTGCGATCCCATTGAGCAAAATTGCGCACATCAGCCATGAACCGAAACGCCTCTTCCGGTGTCTTCGAGCTGTTGATTGTTGTTGTGTATCTGGCCATGTGAAGCCTCCTGACGTCTGTGAGAGTATCGCCACCATAAACCCGTGCCGACAACGATGGGAACAAACCATGTGAGGAATCGGTACAAAAGTGTTGTTCCTGTTGCATCTAACAGAGAGACCCCCGCACGCTCGAGCAAGGCGATGAGTCCTAATTCAGCGATTCCAGCAGCACCAGGTATGGGAGAGAGCGCAATCAGCACACGTACTAACGAGAACGCAATCAGCGCTTCGTAGACCGTCAGCCCTTGGGTTCCGAACACGTGAGCCGACACTAAGAGACATGTGAACCCAGCAAGAAGGGTAGACAGCGAAGCAAGAAGGATGAGATGTCCTCGTGACTTCAACAGTGACCGAAGACTGAGGCGAAGTTCATTGGTGAAGTAATCGGGTTGTGTCTTTTCGATGAGTTTTCGAGATCGCCAGAAACGAGCAGGGACTCGACGCAAGAAAACGCGTTGCAGGCGAAGGCCAATTCGACCGACCACTGTGAACAGAGATGGTCGCATGAGTGCAAACCACCAGAACACAACGGAGATAGCAATAACAAACCCACCAACGCTCATTGCAATGAACTGAATATCTTCCAGAGATGACGTAATTGCTGTGGGTGTGAGTACAACGATGGGTAGCCCCCATGTTGTAAACGATGGAACAACTGCGGTTGCAACAATTGATGCACCAATCACTTGCGATGACATGCCCCATCGCGTGAACATGTGAATGCGTAGTCCGGTTCCCACGGCGCCTCCACCGAGTGCAATGCCGTAACCCGCTGCTAACGCAGATTGATCTGCAGTGATTGATTGTCGTAGCGATATTCCGGGAGAACACGACTTCAGGAAAAATCCACGAGCAACAATCATTCCGATTCCCGCAAGCGTGAGCGGAACCACTTCTAGGGGGTGAACGCCACGCAGTCGCTGAAAGATGTCACCGAGAAGTTCCCGTTGAAACACACTGAAGACGACCACTATCGCCACAGCAAGCAAAGAGGGGAGGAATCGACGCATGGTGTTGGTGACGGTATCTGTGTCACAACACGTTGCTACGGAAAATGTGGTGCGTAGTGTGTGACGTGTGATGGATATTTGCCCAGAGCCCGTGAAGCGCGCGGTGATGGTGCAGCAATGGCGCGACTTGGCGTACGTTCATTGGCGTTACCCGGTCGAAGAGGTTCAGGCCCTGCTTCCTGCTGGGCTTGAAGTGGACACATTCGATGGTTCAGCCTGGGTGGGTCTGATTCCATTCTCTATGAAAAACATCGGGCTTCCTCGTCTACCTTCCGTCCCGTATTTCGGTTCATTTCCAGAGGTCAATGTGCGTACGTATGTGCGGCGAAACGGCGTTCCGGGCGTGTGGTTTTTTTCTCTCGACGTCAATCGTTTCTTGCCTGCACTTGTCGCCAGGGCTACATACTTGTTGCCATATTGCTGGGGTCAGGCCCGTCACCAGCATGACGGCAATGTGCTCACCACCACTGTTCACAGACGTTGGCCACGTCGCGCTGATACATCAATCACAATTCAGACCGGCGAACGAATTGCCGAACCTGATGAACTTTCTGTTTTCTTGTCCGCTCGATGGGGTCTGTACTCGCGTGGATTTCGACAGGCTCTTCGGTACGCGCCAGTTGACCACGAAACATGGCCGCTGTATTCGGCAACTCTTCAACATGTAGATGATTCGTTGGTCACTGCTGCAGGGCTATCACAGCCAAGTGGTGAGGCTCATGTCATGTTTTCGCCTGGTGTGTCAGTTCGAATTGGGCTCCCACGTAAAGCGTAATTATCGACGACGAGGTCGGGCTGCAGGCATCCAGTTGTCTCCTGCAGTGGTGTTGATTTCTTCAACGTAGCGGTCGCCTACAGGTTCAATGAGCGCGAGGAATTGCAGTGTTCTCTCTTCGCCGAGTAGTCGCCATGCCATTTCATGAAGTGCATCTGTTTTGTCTTCAAGTTGTTGGCGATACTCAACCCCAGCGTCGTTCACCACTCCATCGGTAACAAATCCCCGCTGTTCCAAGCTGCGAAGCGCCGTGGTGATTGACGCATCATCTGCACCACGACTACGAGGAATCCATTCTTTCGGGTATCCCATCCATGCATCGTGTAAAAGTCCCGCTTCTACGATTCCGATGTCCTCAGAAACAAGAATTCCAAAATGAGTGTCACCGCGCCACTCGCGAATTGCATTCAACGCATTCCAAGCACTCAAGGCCTCATGTTCTGGTCGGGGCCACGACTTGTGTGCGGCAAACAACACCCGCCCAGAAGCAGGAAGCGCATCAACGACTTCCCAGAGAGGTGTTGCCAGATCACCAAGTGGCTGAATGATGTGAGGAGTCATGCGTTGAAGGCCACTAAGTACAGCTGCATCGCGAGCGCGAGATACTGCATGCCAATCTGTTGTGTGTTGTGCAGTGTGGTTCCACGCAAAGTGAACAAACTCTCTGTGGATGGTGTAGTACGCGGCAAACAATGCTTCGGGCCCGGCAGGACATAGCGGCGCTCCGCGATTCACGATGTAGTGACCCATACCTCCGGGAACACCGAGCGCTTCTAAATTGTCTTTTGCAGTGGGATCCCAGAAAATCCAACCAATGAGACGATGGGATGCGAACGACGATCGTCGAGTCAGATCTTGCCAGTCGGTCATGTCTTTGACCTTAGCGATGCAAACGAATGCGGTTACTGAGTGGACGGTATTCAGTTATTCACGAGGCCACTGAGAGCGTTGTGAATTTCATCGGTGCCATGATGAGGAACGTCGTCAAGACGGCCGAGATAGGTAATGGACACTTCGCCATTTTCAACAGCGCCACCATCGGTGTGGTCTTCCATCTTGTTGGTATCGCCGTATTCCATTCGTACGTAGTACGAGCCGTCGTACCCCTCTTTGGGTTCCATATTCGCGTTCACCATTGCGCGCGGCACGATGGTGCCAACAGTTGTTCGTCGCCATCCCTTCATTTCACTCACTTCAAGATTCGGGACATTCACATTGATAACAACTGGTTCGCGCGGTGTGTTTGCTAAGTAACCCTGCACAACACTGGCGGCGACGTCCGCGGCGGAGTGCCATTTCTGACCTTTCACCGCTTCGTCCCACCCTTGACCTTCAATTCCAAAACCAGTCACTGCTTGGCTGACGGCAATTCCTGATATTCCACCGTTGCGCGCGGTGATAGCTGCCCCCACCGTTCCTGAGTGATACACAGACCGCCCCACGTTTGCTCCGGGATTAATTCCCGACACAACAAGATCGAAGGGGTCTCCGTACAAACCGAGACGCGCGAAGAACACGCACAACGCAGGCGGTCCGCTCACCGCCCACGCCGTCTCAATTCCTTCAACATGGCGTTTGTGCACTTCGGGCTGAATGATGTGCAGGGCACCAATGGCAGCTCCAGCCCCGGAGTACTCCTGGTCGGGCGCAGCAATGACTACGTCGCCAAATGGTCGCATTGCCCGTGCAAGCACATGGAGGCCCACAGAATCGATGCCGTCGTCGTTTGTTACCAGAATGCGCATGGCTCTAGTTTGCACCACTGTGGTGAACACAGCCCTACGCAGAGATGACAACTTCGTACCTCTTGACACGGCTGATACCGTTCTCCGTACAACTGAGGGGGAATCATCATGACCTATGCAGGCGACCGCATTCTGTACGACGCAGACACGCACATTATGGAATTGCCAGACTTCTTACGGAAGTTTGCCGACCCTGACATTCGCGAACTTCTTCCCTTGGTGAGCTACGGCCGTTCCATAGTCACAGATGAAGAAGTTGAAGTCATCATGGCAAACGGTGCTCAACATAGTGACCAGCACAAGCAGTCTCTTATTGCGCTCGGAGATCGGATGATTACCGAAGTCAAAGAGATTCAAGCACTGGGTTCGTTCGACAAACATGACCGTGTTATCGCCAATGACATGTTGGGTTTCATGAAACAGTTGGTGTTCGCCACGCACAGCCTTCATATGCCGTTTTCACCCAGCAGCAAAATTCCTGAAAATCTTCGTTACGGCGGCGCGCGTGCACATAACCGCCACATGATTGATTTCTGCTCTGTGGATGATCGTTTGATGGGCGTTGCAGCAATCCCGCTTGAAAATCCAGAACTTGCGTTAGAAGAAGTGAAGTTCGCACTTGAAGGTGGTTTGCAAGCAATGTGGATTCCACATCGACTTGCCGGCGACCGTTCACCAACTCATGTCGACTACAACCCCATTTGGGCTCTCTTGCAAGAAGCACAAGTTCCTGTTGTCTTTCACGTTGGTGGCAACCCGTTGCAACTTCCACCTGCATGGAGTAACACAGGACGCGGCGTAACCCGTGACTGGATGGGTGGTGGCGAGAATGTGCGAGCACGCGATGCCGCAGTTCTTCACCAAGGTATTGAAACGTTTGTCAGCATGTTTGTTTTGGACGGTGTTCTTGAAGAGTTCCCCAACTTGAAACTTGCATCGGTTGAATTAGGTGCGGGTTGGGTTCCTGAAACTCTCGTGCGACTCGATCAAATTCACAAGGCATATTCCAAAGTAGATGATCGTTTGAAGGGCTTCACTCGCCGTCCATCCGAACAGATTCGTGAGCAAATGGCGTTTACTCCATTCGTGTTTGAAGATGTCTCCCGTTTAATCGATCAGTCAAACGACGACTTGTACTTGTTCTCTAGTGATTACCCGCACACTGAAGGTGGGCGCGATCCCATTGCGCGTTTCGAATCATGCATGCAAAATGTCTCACGCGAATCAGTTGATAAGTTCAACTCCGAAAACTTCTTGCGTGTCTTTGCTCGCGCGCGCGACAACGTTTCGCGTTAGTGATTCGTTTGTCCGCGATTATGGCGGAGATGAAGAAGAAAAAGCACTGCGCACGCAGGTAACGACGTCACAAGTGACTTCCAGAACATTTCACTTGTGACGGAAAGATTGAAGAAATCTCGCGGACCCGGAACAACGAGAGCGGTCATTGCGCTTGTCGCCATGAGGCCGATGAGTAACAACTTCCATCCACGTAGCGGCTGAGCCATCAACAACAAGATGGTAAAGAAGCAGACAAGGGCGGTTGTTGTTGCCGCGGTTCCTGTGAGGTCGGCCGTCCATCTGTCTGCAATCACAACTGCAATACCGCTGACCGCGCCAGCAGGCCACGAGAAACGAATAATTCGCCGCAGAAAACCAGGTTGGTATCGCTGGTTGTTTGGTCCGAGGGCCAGAACGAAAGCAGGAATACCAATGGTGAGTGTGGAGAGAAGAGTCATGTGGCGGGGGAGGATGGGAAACGAAATTCCTGCGCCTGCCGCCAACACAATGGCAACAAGACTCATGGCGTTCTTCGCTAGGAACAAGTTGGCAACTCGTTCAACATTTCCAATCACACGCCGACCTTCTGCAATAACGAACGGAAGATGCGAGAATTTTCCATCAAGAAGGACAAGTTGAGCCACAGCTTTCGTGGCGGGTGCTCCATTGTCCATTGCAATTCCAATGTCTGCACGTTTTAGTGCAAGAGCGTCATTAACACCATCTCCCGTCATGGCAACAACATGGCCTTCATCTTGAAG